>Ga0247831_1000034_pt1 | contig 246973 bp, 252 predicted proteins | sample LaCruzMarch2015__9_FD_192406 | JGI IMG/M metagenome (GOLD analysis project Ga0247831, IMG submission 192406) | Freshwater microbial communities from meromictic Lake La Cruz, Castile-La Mancha, Spain - LaCruzMarch2015_1m | ecosystem: Environmental > Aquatic > Freshwater > Lake | place: Spain... | reverse complement strand
TTCCAGATGCGCCGGGAACAAACCGCCCTGATCGCGCGCAACACCTTCGACAAACCGCTTCATCAAAACCTCCCGGGACCATGCCGGGGACCATGAACTGCTTCGACGTTTTTACACAGCCTCGGCCAAAAAGCGACGCCCTGATAGCAATCGTACCTTAACCTGCAGGCTTCAGCGTCTTCCAGTCCATGCCGCCCATCTTGCAAACTTCCTTCCATTCCGCCGGCAGCACCGGCTGAACCGATAGACGGAACGAGGCCACAAGGCTCATCGCCGCCAGTTTCGGATTCGCCTTTACGTCCTTCAGCGTGACGGGTTTCGGCATCGGCGCGAGCGCTTTCACCGTGACGCAGTCCCAGCGCAGATCATCCGTAGCCGGATCAGGCGCCGAAAGCGCGCAGACCTCAACCACGCCGACCACCGCCAGTCCTTCGTTCGAGTGATAGAAGAACGCCCGGTCACCCAGCTTCATCGCCCGCATGTGATTGCGGGCTGTGTAGTTGCGTACGCCGGACCAGGGCTCACCCTCGTCCCCCTTCGCCACCTGCTGGCCCCAGCTCCACGCATCGGGCTCGGACTTGAAAAGCCAATACTGCATCAGCCCTTGGCTTCCTTCCGGATCGCTTCAGCGTGGGCGTGCGCGATTCCAAGCCGCGAGGCAAGACGGCTCAGGAATGCTGCTTCCGCGCCCGTCGGATCACCGGTGACGACGCAGGCGGCCGTGTAGAGTTGCGCCGCATGGTTCGGCGACGAGGCGCCCGCGGCGATCTTGTCCAGCGTCTCGGCTTCCGGCCGCTCATTGCTTAGGATCGTGCGGTCCTTCGCGCCGAGACCCGAGTCCTTCAGCGCTCTGTCGATCACCGCTTTTTCCGCTTCATCCAGCACGCCGTCCGCCCAGGCCGCCGCCACAATCGTGCGCACCAGAGCCTCGGCAAATTCCGGCTCGGCTTTCTTGCCCGTCACATAGCCGATCTGCGCCGGCTCAACTGCAGCATCCGGCTTGCGGCCCTGCGATCTCATCCAGGCGCGATACGCGAGTGCGCCAAACCCGACCACCGCGCCGGTCTTGGCCGTGCCGCCTAGAAACCGGCGCCCGCCCTTCGTCGCGAGCAACATCGCCGCGATCAATCCGCCAGCTCCGGCCGCCGCGACCTGAGTGTTGCGGTCGGTCTTCAGCTTTTCGAGCGCCGCGGCGCCGAGGTCTTTGCCCTTCTGCAACTTGCCTTCAAGGTTATGCTCTTTGGCGGCTTGTTTGGCCTGCTTCTGGAGGTCGAGAAGAATCTGCTGGAAGTCCATGGTGCATTTCCTTGTGCAAAAACTCAGGGCAAGATCCGATGTAGGGTATCCTGGCCTGAACGGAAAGATCAGTGGAGGCCAGCGAGCGCGGCGTGCACGAGCCGGGCATAGTGCGGCCAGCCCTTGTATCCGGCCAGTACCGGATCGATCCCGTCCCAGGCTGATCGGAACGCCGCCGTATGCGCCTCGTCGGCCAGCGCCGCTTTCAATGGATCAATCGCCACGCGGATCGTGAAGACAATGGCGCCCGACTGCGGAAGCTTCGAAATCGTCTGCCGTTCGACCCGAAGCCAGAGCGCATCAAGCGCATGGTCGACCGGCAATCCGGCGGCCATCTTCTTGAACGGTGTCTGGTCGGGCGTATAGCGCGCTGCGCCCGGCTGGACGGTCCAGTTGAACCGCTCCAGAACTTGCCCCGGCTGGACGGCGTCAAACATCCGGTGGATGCGGCTGACCATCCCTGGGTTGGCACCCGGCACCGGACCATGCAATCCGCCGAGCGGTTCGCCGAGTTTTTCCGAAAGCCGCCAGAAAGTCGGCGCGCACAGGCTTGCCGCCTCAAGCCTCCAAATGTCGTCCGCGTCTTTCATCAGCACACAGAGATCATCTGAGACCGCGCTTGCGGCGGCCTCAAGGGCGCTTGTCCATACGCCTTCGCCCGGGCCCGCCACAGCGTGAACTGCGGAGGCGAGTTCCAGCGCAGCGAGTTCGCTGCCCTCCCGCGCGGCGTAAACTTCGCCGCGATGATCGCGCATCAATGCGCGCTTTTCGCTGAGCACATGCGCCTCGGTATCCGGCGCAAGCCAGGCCTCTGGCTCAATCGGTTTAAGCCCGGGCGCGAGGGTCAAGGGTCCATTCAGGAATGGCAGGTAAGGCGGCCGGCGCATCAGGCGGGGCGCGCCGAACCCCAGCTCACATAGCCGGCAATCTTCGGCGAATTCGGCAAGTACATCGTCTCGGCATCGTCACAGACAAAGCCGCCTTCGCGGAGCAGGCTGACCGAATCGCGTGTCAGATGACATCCGCCAGCGATCGCCTTCCAGACCGGCTCGATCCGGCGCTGCCATTTGGAGATATCTTCGTCCGGCGAAAGACCATGTTCCGTGAACAGGATCTTTCCGCCCGGCTTCAGCACGCGGCGCGTCTCGGCCAGCGCGCTTTTCCAGTCGGGAATTGTGCAGAGGACGAAGGTTATCACCGCCGTATCCACGGATTTGTCCGCAAGCGGAATATGTTCGGCTCCGGTTTCCAGAAACTCGATACTCTTGCCGATCCCCAGCGATCCGGCGGCCCGGCGCGCTTTCACGACCATACCGGCTGCGGGCTCGAGGGCGTAAAGCTTCTCGACCTTGCCTGCATCGTACATCGCGAAGTTGGTGCCAGAACCGCAGCCGAGTTCCAACACCACACCGTCCGCCTTCGGAACAATTTTCGCCCGCTGTTTCATGATCGGGCGCGAAGAACAGGCGCACGAAATCAGATTAGGGACAACGTAGCGTTCCCAGGGATTCATCCGTCAGAGCCGCCGATTGGTTTGAAGCCCGGATAGGACTGGTCCTGGATCTTCGATTTCGTGGCCTCGCTCGGGCGCGCGATCAGGGCGTCCTGCGTGATCGAAACCTCATACTCGTAGCCGTCGCCCATCGGCTGGTAGGTCGCCGAGCCGTATTCAGCGTCGATGCCGAATTGCGATCCGTACTTCGCCGCAAGGCCGCCGACATCGATGCCGGGTTCGGTCTCAACGATCTTGATGCCGTCAACCTTACCTTCGGTGACAGCCTCGGACGAAAACTGCATCGCATCCAGCGAGCGCATATGCTCCAGCCGGTAGATCGAGTCATAGCCGAGGATGTTGGCCATCGGTTTGAACTTGATGACCTTGGCGCCGATCTGCCACTCATTGCCTCGAAACACGGGCGCGGTTCCATCTGCCTGCAGCAATGTCTGGCCATCCGAGAACACGACATCTGCCCGGTAGGTGTCCGGCTGATCGGCCACGGCGGTGAACTTGATGGACGCGACCGGGCGTTCATAGGTCAGGCGCTTGTAGGTCTGGATATTCAGGCCCGCAAAGGCGATCACGCCGGCGAGGCCGAGGAAGCCGCTGCCGAAGGCCAGCCGCGTGACACCGGCAAAGGGCTTCAGCCCCGCCATTTTCGCAAAACCCGCGAACAAGAGAATCAAGCCGAGTACGCCGGCAATCGACGGTAAAATCCACCAGATCAGGCTCATGAGCTTTCTCCCTTACGGCGTCCGCGCTCCGCGCGCCGGCCAACCAACCCATCCCGGCCTTATAACAGCGCTTTGCAGCACATTTAGCAACCTTTCGCAGGCGGTGCTGACATTGCTTTAACCCGTCCATCCGAGGGCGGCGCCTGCTTTCCACCCGACATAGGCCGCGACCGCGACGATGAGCAGCGCAAAGGCCGACCGCGCGAGGCGTACCCGGCTGGCAAGCGCCCAAGCCGCCAGGATGCCCAGCCCGCCGCCGACCGCGCCGCCGGCCAGCAGAAGGCCGGCAAGGCGCAGGTCTATTTCGCCGTGGACGCCGTAGTTTGCGGCTGTTGCCGCGCCAAAGACCACAACCGAGACCAGCGAGGACGCCGTGGCGTTGGCCAGCGTCATGCCGGTCGCCATCATCAGGCCCGGCACGATCAGGAACCCGCCGCCGATCCCGAAGAAGCCGGCTGCGCTGCCCACCCCCAGCCCCATCGGGGCAATGCGCGCCATCAGTTTCGGCGTGATGTGGACATCCGGGTCACCTTCGCTTTTGGGCCGGCGCAGCATGGATAGGCCAATCGCCGCCATCGCAAAGGCAAAGGCGAGAAGCAGCCAATCACCGGGCACCTGAAGTGCCAGCGTGGACCCGATCAGCGAGCCGAGGAATCCCGAGACCGCAAACAGCGCCGCGCACGGCCATTTCACTCGGCCAGCCCGCCAGTGCCCGGCCAGGCTGACGAGCGCGATCGCCGCGACCGCAGCCGCAGACGTCCCGATCGCCAGATGCGGATCCGTGACGCCGACCGCATAGAGCAACAAAGGCGCGGCCAGCACCGAGCCCCCGCCCCCGAACGTGCCGAGGAAGAGACCTATAACCGCGCCGCTGAGCAGCGCGGCCAGGATGACGGAGGGGGTGAGCTCGATCATGCTGCGCCGCTCAGTCCGTCCTGTTCCAGGGCATGGCCGCCAGCACATTCGCCATGCCGCACCAGCCGCTGACACCCGCAAAGATCAGGCCCGCGCCAATGAAGCCTGACAGGGCATAACCGGCGGGATGCACGAATGTGCCAACCAGCGCGCCGGCTAGCACAAGCGTTCCCGCGGTGATCTGCACTTGCCGGTTCATCGGCAGCGGCGCCTTCGCATTGTCCTTCACCGGCAGTCCGGCTTTCTTCCAGGCGTCGAGGCCGCCCTCAAGGATCAACGCGTCGCCGTCCACACGGGCGGCGAGTTTCGCGCAATTGGCTTCGGTCCGCATACCGCTCTTGCAATGGAAGACGGCTGTGCGGCCTGCTTCGAGTTTCACGTCCGCCTGCTCGACGCGAGATAACGGAATCGAGACGGCGCCTGAAATATGCTCACGCGCATATTCATCCGTCTCGCGGATATCGATGAGATGGAAGCGCCCGGCCTTCAGGCCGTGGGCGACCGTCTTCGGATCAATTTTCGTCAATGTACTCATGGTTTTCAGTCCTCGGGGCAGAAGATGCCTGCCAGCGTTTCAATGACCCGAAGCGCAGAAGGTTCCGCGATCCGGTAGAAGATGTTCAGTCCCGCACGGCGCGTGGTCACAAGGCCGTCTTCCCGAAGCACCGCGAGGTGCTGCGAAAGGGCAGACTGGGACAGCGTTGTTCCGGCCTGCAGTTCACCGGCGGACAATTCCCCGTCGCCGAGGCGGCAGAGGATCATCAGGCGGTGTTCGTTGGACATCGTGCGCAGAAGTTTTGCCGCTTCACTGGCGCGCTCACGGAACTGAACAGGGTCGAGACTCGTTTTCGTCATAGGACTTATATATAAGAACTTGCTAAATTAGCAATAGCTAATATATAACGAGCTGAGCAAAACAAGGAAACGCCCGATGGCGAACCTCAGATCTTTCTTCGACAGGGCCACCAACACGGTCACCTACCTTGTCTGGGACCCGGCGACGCGCGCCGCCGCGATTATCGATCCCGTGCTGGATTTCGATCCGAACGCCGGGCGCCTCAGCACGGCCTCGTCTGACGCGGTGGTGGCCGTCGCAAAGGACGAAAACCTGCGAATCGACTGGATCCTCGACACGCACGCGCACGCCGATCACTTGTCCGGCGCCGATCACCTTCGCCAGCTGACAGGCGCCAGGATCGGAATCGGCGCGCATATCACCGAGGTCCAGAAGGCGTTCGTACCGCTGTTCGGCAAAGTGTCGGATACGCCGGACGGGCGCGTCTTTGACGTGCTGCTGAAAGATGGCGACACGCTGCCTCTTGGCGGCCTCGAAATCCGTGTGCTGCACACGCCCGGTCATACGCCGGCCTGCGTGACTTACCTGATTGGGGACATGGCCTTCGTCGGCGACACATTGTTCATGCCGGACTATGGCACGGCCCGGGCGGACTTTCCCGGCGGCGATGCGCGCGCCTTGTTCCGCTCGATCCGGAAAATCCTCGCCCTTCCGCCGGAAACACGCATCTTCGTCGGCCATGACTACCTGCCGAAATCGCGTGACACGTTCGTCTGGGAGACAACCGTCGCCGAGGAACGGGCGCGCAATATCCATGTTCATGACGGCGTGAGCGAGGACGACTTCGTCGCCCTGCGCGAGGCCCGCGACCAGACACTCGATGCGCCCCGCCTGATCTTGCCTTCGCTGCAGGTCAACATCCGGGCGGGCGCGCTGCCGCCGGCCGAAGCGGATGGACAGGTCTATCTGAAACTGCCGGTGAACCGGCTGGGCTCCGCATAGCTGCCAGTCCGGTCCGGGGCCAAAGTTCACGCCGCGTCCCCCTGCCCGGGCGGGAAAAAGCCTGATAGGGCCCGGGTATGTCCCTGCGTGACTTTGGCCTGCTGTTCCTGATCTGCTTCATCTGGGGCGTGAACCTGGTGATGACGCGCTGGGTCGTCTCCGATTTCAGCGTGCCGCCGCTTTTCTTTGCGGCGATCCGGTTTCTTGGTGTGGCAGTGTTCCTGATCCCGTTCCTTCGGCCAGTGCCGAAGAATCTCGCAACCTTGTTCCTGATCGCGATGCTGATCGGCTGCCTGAATTTCGGGCTGCTGTTCATCGGTCTCGCGAACGCCGATGTGTCGGCCGCGGCGGTCACTGGCCAGCTCGGCGTGCCGATCTCGACGCTGATGAGCATGGTGTTTCTCGGCGAGCACATCCGCTGGCGGCGAGGCCTTGGCATCGCGCTCGCCTTTGCGGGCGTGGTCGTGATCGCGTTCGATCCGAATTCCTTCACGCTGTCTTATGGCCTGATGCTGATCTTCTTTGCCGCCGTGCTTGGTTCGGCGGGCGGCATCGTGATGAAGCGCATGCCGCCGATGGACGCGCTGAACCTGCAGGCCTGGGTGGGCCTGTTCAGCTTTGCGCCGCTGTTTGCGATGTCGGGCCTTATGGAGACCGGGCAGATCGAGGCTTATGTTGCCGGCGGGTGGGAAGTTTGGCTCGCGAGCCTGTTTGCCGTGCTGGGCGTTTCGATCTTTGCGCACTCGGCCTTCTATACGCTGGTGAAACGTCATGACGTCTCCCTCCTGTCGCCGCTGACGCTTATGACGCCGCTTTGGGGCGTGGTGTTCGGCGTGACGCTTCTGGGCGAGCCGTTCACCTGGAAACTGGTCATCGGCGGCGCGGTTTCGCTCGCCGGGGTCTTCCTGATTGCCATCCGGCCCAATTCCGTGTTGCCTGAAGCCTCTCTTGGGAAGAAACTGGCATCCGGAGACTCCTGATGCAGATCACAGACGCGCCGAGCCCGAACCATGATGAGCGCCGCCACAAGGTGGACATGCTCGTCCTGCACTATACCGGGATGGAAACCGGCCAGGGGGCCCTCGACCGGATGCGCGACCCCGAGGCGAAGGTGTCGGCCCATTACATGGTCTGGGAAGATGGCCGGGTGGTGCGCCTCGTGGACGAGAGCCGGCGGGCCTGGCATGCAGGCTTGTCGAGCTGGCAGGGCGATGATGACCTGAACTCGCGGTCCATCGGCATCGAGATCGTTAATGGCGGCCATGATTTTCCTCTTCCGGGGCGGCGCCTGCCGCCTTATCCGGAGCCGCAGATCGCGGCGCTAATTGAACTCTGCCAGGCGATCGTCACCCGGCATGGGATTCCGCAGGCCCGCGTGGCCGGCCATTCCGACATCGCGCCGCGCCGCAAGATCGACCCCGGCGAGCATTTTCCCTGGCCGCGGCTTGCCGAGGCGGGGGTTGGTCTGTGGCCGGACGAAGCGGCGGGGGCTGGCTGCGTCTGGATGGGCGGCGATCCGGGCGGGCTGAACCGCCTCTTGGGCGCGATCGGCTATGACATCACCGATGTGCCGTCGGCGCTGCGCGCCTTCCAGCGGCGGTTCCTGCCAGACGCCGTGACCGGGATGGCGGACGCGCGCACCCTGCGAAGGCTCGCCCACGTGGCTGAGGCCTATGCGGCGGCGTCCGCACCCTCTTCGCCCCAGGCCTGAGCCCATTCGGTGGCGAGCGCTGCGCCCAGCAGCAGCGACATGACCGAGACCGAGAGCCAGACGAAGCCGAGGATGACCGAGGCGAGCGCGCCATAGAGTGTTCCGAGGACGGAATAATTGAGGTAAAGCTGGAACAGGAAAGTGACGAAGACGAAGGCCAGGGTTCCGGCCGCTGCGCCCGCCGCAATGGCCTTCGTGCCACGCTCGACATGGCCGCGCAAGGCGAGGACGAGGATGAGGTAGAAGACGGCGAAACCTGCGATGCCCTTCGAAATCCAAAGTGCATCGGCCAGCGAGGCGATCTCGCCCGCGAAACGGCCCACGGTGCTGCCGCCTTCGGAGGTGATCACGGTAACCGCGAGCTGCAGTGCGCCGAGCAACCAGACGAGCAGGACCAGCGCGCCGGTGAGCAGCAGCGAGATGCCCTGGAAGCGGGCAAAGCGGGTGCGTTCCTCGGTGCCCGCGATCATCCGGATGCCGGTGATGGCGGCCTTCGCGCCGGAGGTTGCGGTGATCAGCACAAGGATGACCGCCGCGAAGGCCCGCAAGCTGAGGCCGACGGGCGTAAGATTGCGGATCGTGTCCACTTCTTCAGGGGAGAGCGATTCGACATTCTGGCTGAAGAAGTTGCTGATGGGGGTCGCGAGCTGCGCGGCGAGGTCCGGCGGCAGGAAGACGGTGAGCAGGGTCAGCGTCAGGTAGATCAGCGGGAAGATCGAGAACAGCGCGTAGAAGGCGATGCCGCCGGTGACGATGCGCACATCCGGCTGGAACAGGCGGAAGACGGCGCGCGTGGCCGGCTCGGTCAGGTCATTGCGCCAGTTGCTTAACATGCGTGTCCTTCTGCCATGCGCGGGCGTACCCGCAAAGCGCGGGGCTGAGCCGGGGATATCAGCGCGCGCGGCCCTTTCCCCTCGGTGCCGGTTGGCTTATAGACCCGGGCAGGACCAGAAGGCCGGGCAACCGCTGGTACGTGGGTAACTGCGTGCGGGAGGAAAGTCCGGGCTCCAACAAGACAGGGCGACGGCTAACGGCCGCCCGGCGCAAGCCGAGGGAAAGTGCCACAGAAAGGAAACCGCCTCGCGGCTTCGGCCAAGAGGTAAGGGTGAAAGGGTGGGGTAAGAGCCCACCGCAGTTCTGGCAACAGAACTGGCATGGCAAACCCCGCCCGGAGCAAGACCAAGTAGGGGGCACATATGGGCCGTCTTATGCCCGTGCCCCGGGTGTGTCGCGTGAGGCGTTCAGCAATGAGCGTCCCAGAGGAATGGTTGCCAGACCCCGCAAGGGGCGAACAGAACCCGGCTTACAGGCCTTCTGGTCCTAATTTGATTGCGGATCTCGCTTGCGGGTGGGTTACGTGGCATGACCTGCGTATAAGCACCTATGACAGAAGCGCTCGGCGAGGCCTCAATTCGGCCTTGGATGACGCGTTCGAAGGGACGGAAGCAATGCCCAGACCCGCTGGAGCCAGGAACCACGATTTTGAAGAGAAGCGCGCGGCTCTGCTGAACGTACTGACCGATTTTGCCCTGTCGGCGGACTTGCGGCGCCCGTCGCTGCGACAGTTCGCGATGGCAGCGCAACAGTCGGAGCCCACGCTGCGCCACTACTTCCATGACAGGCAGGGCCTCGTTGTCGATATCCTCGAGAATATCGGCCTGCGGGCGACGCTGCTCTGGGAAATGGTGTCGACGCCCTCCATCAGCCCTGCGGCGGCTTTCGAGGAGTATTTCCGCATCTCGGAAGCGGGCATGAAGCTCGGCGGCTTTACCCGCGCGCATGCCTTCGGGCTCATCGAAGGCCTCGCCGATGAAGTGGCCGGCCAGGCCTATCTCGCGAAGGTGCTGGAGCCGGCGCTGAAGGCCATCAGCGACAAGCTTCGGGACACGCCCGGTGGGCCGACAACGGAGACCGGCCTGCGGGCCGCAGCGCTGGCCACCCTCTCCCCGATGCTGGTGATGAGCCTGCACCAGGAATTGCTGGGCGGGGCGGAGTACACGCCGATCGACGCGAACGCGACAATGGCGAGCCTGCAAGGCTGGCTGTCGAAAGGCTTCAGCGCTTAGCGGCGTGAGCAAGCGCGGCGCCGAGGGCGCGGAGGTCGGCTTGCGTCGTGGTCCAGCAACAGACGAAGCGGCAGGATCCGCTCGGCCATTCCAGGAAAGCCGCGCCCTGCGCACGGAGGGAGGCAATCTGGCCAGGCGTCAGGTTGACGAAAACCTCGTTGCCTTGCGACGGATAAGCGTGATCGACTCCGGCCGCCGAGAAGACAGAAGACAGCTGCGCGGCCATGGCGTTCGCGTGGCCCGCGAGTTCAAGCCAGAGGCCGCCGGTGAGCATGGCTTCGGCCTGAGCCGCAAGGTAGCGCATCTTGGGCGGCATGTGGCCGGCGCGTTTGGCACGCACACGGAGTTCGGGAAATTTCTCGCGCGCCTTGCCGAAGAGGACGATGAGCTCGCAACCGATCGCGCCGGTCTTGGTGAGGCCGAGGGTCAGGACATCGACGCCGCAGGTCCAGGAGAGCTGCGAAACGCGGGCCCCGGTCGAGGCAAGCGCGTTCGAGAGGCGGGCGCCGTCGAGGTGCACGGCGAGGCCGGCGGATTTGGCGCGCTGCGCGAAGGCGGCGATCTCGGCGCCGGAATACAGCGTGCCGCACTCGGTGAGGTTCGTGAGGGACAAGGCGTAGAGCGGGGTTTCGTGCACGAAGTCCGGATTATTGGCGACGATGGCAGCCTCGAAGGCGGCGGGATCGATTTTCGCGCCGTGGCCGGGCAACAGGCGCAGCGAGGCGCCACCGCTGAAGAAGCCAGGCGCGCCTCGCTCGTCACGCTCGATATGTGCCTCCTCGTGGCAGAGGATGGCGCCGGTGGACGGGCAGAAGCAAGACAGCGCCAGCGCGTTGGCGGCGGTGCCGGAGGCAACGAGCCAGTAGTCGAAATCCTCCGTATCCAGCGTTTCGGTGAGGAGCGCCCGGAGGCGCCCCGTAAGGGCGTCGTTGCCATAGCTGGATTCGTAGCCTGTGTTGGCGCGGGCGAGCGCTTCGAGCACGGCCGGATGGGCGGGAGCGGTGGTATCGGAGCCGAAGTGCAAGGGAGCCTCAGAGCTGGGTGTCGGGTGTCTGCCAGACAAGATGCTGGCCGCCATCGGAGGCGATCATCTGGCCGGTGACACTGCTGGCGGCGATGAAGTAGCGCAAGGCCCGAACAATTTCGGCGGGGCTTGAGCCTTCACCGGTGAGGGTCGCTGCCGCCTCGGCCGCGAAGATGTCCGGCGACTGATGGATGCTGGCGAGCGCCGGGCCAGGCCCGATGGCATTGACGCGGATGGCGGGGGCGAGGGCCTGGGCGAGGGTTTGCGTCGCCTGCCAGAGCGCGGCCTTGGAGAGCGTGTAGGTGAAGAATTGCGGGGTGAGCTTCCAGACGCGCTGGTCAATCAGGTTGACGACGAGGCCCTTCTGCCCGGCCGCCAGGGCCTTCTCGAATTGCTGGGCGAGATGGATCGGCGCGCGCAGGTTCGGCTCGAAATGATAGTCCCAGTCGGCGCGGGAATGATCCGTGGCCGTATCATTGCTGAAGGTGGAGGCGGAATTGACAAGCAGGGTGAGCGGCTGGCCGAGCCGGGCGGCGGCGTCCGCGACGAGACTGCTGCGGGCCGCTTCGTCCGCAAGGTCGCAGGCGATGATTTCGGCGCGCCCGCCAGCCTCCCGGATGGTGGCGGCGGTGTCTTCAGCGCCGGCTTTCGAGCCGCGGTAGTGTACGGCCACTGCCCAGCCATCGGCGCCGAGGGCGATCGCCATGGCCTGGCCGAGGCGCGCGCCTGCGCCGGTGACGAGCGCCGCGCCGGGTGTCATCCGCGCAGGGTTTCGTAGAGGCCGAGCAGGCTGACGCCGTTCACGAGGCCGTAGATATAGACCGCGTACAGAAGGAGCAGCAGGAGGGCGAGAAGGCGGCCGATCCTGGCGCGCGTGACGATCAGGACCGCAAGGACGAGCGCGGCAAAACCCATGACCCAGTGATCATAGGTGCGGAAAAGGCGCGCGATCTCGAACGGCCCGCTCATCGCGACGATGCCGCCTGCGCCGAGGATGTTGATGATGTTGGAGCCGAGGATGTTACCGACGACGACATCGCTGCGCTTGCGGAAGGCGGCGGCGAGCGAGGCGCCGATTTCGGGCAGCGAGGTGCCGACCGCGAGCAGCGTGAGGCCAATGTACTCTTCGGGGACGCCGGCGACGCGGGCGAGACCGTCCGCGCCTTCAACGATGAAGCCAGAGCCGAAGACGAGGGCGGTGACACCGAGCGGGATGTAGATGAGGGCGCGCCAGAGCGGCGGGCCGGCGGCGTCGTGTTCGCGGATGCCGGTCGGCTTGCCGGCGACTTCATCGCGGCGGGCGGCGAACAGGCTGAGGCCGGTATAGCCGATGAGGACCATTAGGAAGCAGATGCCCACGAGCGGCGAGAGCGGCATGATCGCCGTCATGCCAATCCATAGGGCGGTGGCGAGGAGGGTGGCAAACAGCGCGCGCCCCTGCCCGGGGCCGCCCGCGGCGAAGGGGAAGATAAGAGCCGGGATCGCGAGCACCAGGAAGACGTTGGCGATGCTGGAGCCGACGATGTTGCCAACGGCGAGGCCCGGGCTGCCGGCGAAGGCAGCGTTCACCGAGACGAAGATTTCCGGCAGCGAGGTGGCCAGCGCAACGATGAAGATGCCGGCGACGAGGGGCGTGGCGCCGAGGGCGCGGCCCGCGCGGACAGCGCCGCGCACCAGCAGGTCTCCGCCAAGGGCCAGAAGGACCAGGCCGCCCGCAAGCGAGGCCAGCAGCATGGGATCAGCCAGTGTGGACGGTGTCAGTACCGGAGCGGACATTGTGGCCGCCCTTTCAGGCTTAGTCGATCCGTTTGAACTCGATGAGGTTCAGGATGCCGAACACCAGGACGATGGCGCCGATTGCGATGAGCGAAGGATGGATCATGACGTGTCTCTCAGCCCGGAAAAACTATTATTTGGCTGCTCTTAGCGTGCGTTGCGGGGCTTGGCGAGCCCAAACGGCACTTTCGTGACAAGCTGCGTTGACATTTCGCAGCCCCCTGAAGGCATTACGTAACGGAAATTATCGGCTCAAAGGGGGGCGGTCGCCATGAAGGCCCGAATGCGGGCCTCAATATCGTCACGGGCAGACGCGAAGCGGCGGCGGAAGTCTTCCGGCGTCAGGGCTGGATCGGAGCTTGCGGGGTCGTCGATGGGCCAGTGAAGGCGCTGGGTCTTGCCGGGCAACCAGGGGCAAATCTCTTCCGCGCAGAGAGTGATCACGTAATCGAATTCGGCGGCGTCAAGGCTGGCGAAGGATTTCGAGCTGTGTGCCGTGATGTCGATGCCCCGGCCTGCCATCGCCTCGATGGCGTAGGGATTGGGTTTCGTGGGCGCCGATCCGGCGGACATGATCTCCGCGCCGGGACCGAAGAGGTCGCGGGCGAGGCCTTCGGCCATCTGGCTGCGGGCGGAATTGGCGACGCACAAGAAGAGCAATTTCATGGTCGATGCGTCTTGAATCTGGCCGAGCCGGCGGCGCCTACTTCGTGATTTCTATGGAGATGAACTGGTCGAACCAGCCACCGGTTTCGCCGCGGCGTTTGACGCGGATGAGGACCGGTTGGGACGGGTTCGCCATGGCGGCTTTTACCTTTTCAAGGGTTTGGGTGACTGTCGACACTGTCTGGAAATTTACTTCGACGATGACGTCGGCGCGGCGGAGTTTATTGTAGGCGCGGCCGCGCGGGCTGACCGAGGAGACGACGACGCCGGAGATATCTTTCGGAATGCCGTAACGCCGGCGCATGTCATCATCGACGGGGGCAAGCTCCGCCCCCAGATCATTCGAGTTGGCCGCGGTGTCGGGCGTAGCGGCGGCGGCATCCTCATCGTCCTCCTTCAGTTCGGTGAGCGTGATGTTGACGTCGCGGGCGCGGCCGTCGCGGACGACCGAGAGCTTGACCGGCTTGCCGATCGCCTTTTCCGACAGCATGCGGGTCATCTCGCGCACACCGCCAATCGATTTTCCGTCGATGGTGAGGATGAGATCGCCGACTTCGAGCTTGGCAGTCTTGGCCGGGCTGTCATCCGAAATGCGGGTGATGATGACGCCGGTGAGGCCTTTGGCGCGGTAGGCCTTGATCAGGGCGGCGTCTGCATCCTGCACATTAACGCCGAGCCAGGGACGGCGGACGCGGCCTTCTTTGATCAACTGCTGCGAGATGCGCTTCACGGAATTGGACGGCACGGAGAAACCGAGGCCGATGGAGCCGCCGGACTGGGAGATGATGGCGGTGTTCACGCCGACGACCTGGCCGGCGAGATTGAAGAGCGGTCCGCCGGAGTTGCCCTGGTTGATGGCGGCGTCGGTCTGGATGAAATTATCCGACCGCCCAGCGTTCAGGTCCCGGCCCGTTGCGGAGATGATACCGGCGGAGACCGAGCCGCCGAAGCCGAGCGGGTTGCCGATCGCGATGACCCAGTCACCGACTTCGGCCAAGTCGCTATTGGCCATCTCGACGAAGGGGAGCGGCGATCTCGAGTTCACTTTCAGGACGGCAATGTCGGTGTCCTTGTCGCGGCCGACGAGTTTGGCCTGCAGCTCGCGCCCGCTTGAGAAAGTGATCGTGATCGTGTCGGCCTGCTCAATCACATGGTCGTTCGTGACGATGAAGCCATCGGCGCTGATAACGAAGCCGGAGCCGAGGGAGCCCTGCATCTCGGCGCCGCCATCGCGGCCGAAATAGTCGTTGAAGCGCTCGGCGGGCGAGCCTTCCGGGAAGGTTGGCAACGGGGCGGCGAGGGCCTGCTCGGTCGAGATGTTCACGACGGCCGGCATCAGGCGCTTGGCGAGGTCGCGGAAGCTGGAGGGCGCCGATTTCATGTCCACGCCGGCGGCGGGCTGCGAGAGGCTGCCTTGCGCGGTGGCTGTCAGGCCTGCGGCCGGGAGTGCGGCGAGAATGAGCGCGAGGACAGCGGTGCGGTTCATTTCGGTCAAAGCTCCAACAGGCGCCGGATGGATTTCGCCGTCCGGATGGAGCCTCACTATGGCGCTTTGACGGCGCGGTGCAACCGCTTCGGGCGCCGCGGACTGCTATCGGACGGGGCCTGGCGCGGCGGCGGGTTATGCCCGCCGCCGCCTGTTGGCAGGCGAGGCTAGCGCGGAACGCCGGCGGTGCGGGCGCTGTCGAGGAAATCGTCGCAGATGCCGAGCGATTTCGGGCCGACGATGACCTGCGTGCCTTCCTGAATCGACGCTTCGCAGGCGATCAAGGCGCGCTGGAAGCGGAAGAATTCCGGGTCTTTGCTGTAGGCGAGCGCATAGGTTTCGGAGGCTTTCGCATCGCCTTCACCGCGGATTTTCGAGGACTGTTCGCGGGCCTGGGCCTCGATGACGGTCTTCTCGCGTTCGGCGGTGGCGCGGATCAGGCGAGCCTTTTCCTCCCCTTCCGAACGGATGCGCTGGGCTTCCTGCAAACGGGCCGTCCGCATACGGTTATAGACGCCTTCGGCGACCTCGCCCGGCAGGTCTGCCTGGCGGACGCGCACGTCGATGATGTCGATACCGTCCTTGGCGAGACCTGCGTTGACGCTCGCGCGGATGCGGCCCATCAGCTGGGCACGCTGGCCGGAGACGATTTCCGGGACCGGCACGTCACCGAGCACTTCGCGGATGGCGGAGGTGGTGATCCGGTTCAGCTGCGACTGGGCGGCCTCTTCGCGGCGGAAGCGCTGGTAGTACTGAAGCGGGTCCTTGATCCGCCAACGGACGAACGCATCGACCCGGAGGCGGCGCTGGTCAGCGGCCAGAACATCAATGCCTTCGATGTCGAGGCCAAGGTTACGCTTGTCGATGATCTCGACCTGCTGAACGATGGGGATCTTCATGTGAAGGCCTGCCTCGTCCTTGCCGGGCTCGTTGATGAGCGCGACAGGCCGGCCGACCTGCAGCACGATAGCCTGTTGGGACTGGCGGACCACGTAGAAGACGTTGAAGACGACGATCAGTCCGACGACGGACACGATCAGGATGAGCCATCTGAAAGCGCGCATTACTGGTCTCCGTTGTTCGGCGTCGTGGCCGGGCGGCGGGTGCGCTCCAGCGGAAGATAGGGAACCGCGCCGGAGTTCTGATCGAGGATCATCTTGTCGGTACGGCCGAGCACGCGCTCCATCGTTTCGAGGTACATGCGTTCACGCGTCACGCGCGGCGCCTTGCGGTATTGCTCGTAGATCTGGTCGAACCGGGAGGCTTCACCGCCGGCGTCGGCGATGACGCGGTCGCGGTAGGCTTCGGCTTCCTGCAAGAGGCGCTGCGCAGTACCTCGGGCCTGAGGCACGATCTCGTTGGCGAACTGCGCGGCCTGGTTGGTACGCGTTTCGGCGTCCTGTTCGGCGACGTTTACGTCGTTGAAGGCCTCGATCACCTGTTGCGGCGGATCTGACTTGCCGATCGAGATCGAGAGGATCTCGACGCCGGCGCGGTATTCGTCGAGCAAGGCCTGCGTCTGCTCGGCAACGGCCTGCTGGACCGTGTCACGCTCGGTGGTGATGATGTTCTGCAGGCTCGTCTTGCCGACGACTTCGCGCATCACGGATTCGGCAACCTGTTCAACGGAAAGTTCGGGGTCGCGCACGTTGAGGAGGAAGTTTTCCGGGTTGGCCGTGTCGATCTTCCAGAACACCGAGAACTGGATGTCGACGATGTTCTCGTCCTGCGTCAGCATCAGGCTCTCTTCCTGGTTGCTGCCGATCCGCTTTTCGTTACGGGTCTCGACGTTGAGCAGCGTGTGGCTCTCGATCGGGGCCGGCAGGTGGAAGTGGAGGCCGGGTCCGAAGTTCGTCTGCCATTTGCCGAAGCGGAACACGGCCGCCTGTTGCGTAGGGTCGACGATCACGATGCCGGTGGACAGCCACGAGAGCAGCACGACGCCGCCCACAACCATGAGGCCGAGCGGGCCGAAGTTCGGCATCTGCGCGCCGCCGGTGCCCTTGCGGCGTCCGCCGCCACCGCCATTGCCGCCGCGGCGCTGGCGAAAGCGCTCCTGCATGCGGCGCATCTGTTCTTCGAGGTCGGGCGACTCCTTGTTGCCGCCGCCGCCCTTGTCACCGTTGCCCGAAGGCCGGTTCCAGGGCGAGCCGCCTTCGCCGCCGCCGGAGCCCTTGCCGTCTCCGCCGCCGCCCCAGGGGCCTGAACCTTTAGTCTTGTCGTCCCAGGGCAATAACGCCTCCTGAATTCTTCGAGTTGGGCCTATATAGGGTCTTTCAGCAAGTGTGCATGCCGAAAGCGCCCTTCAAGGCAGCGAAATTGACGCAACTTCCTCACCAGAAGCTTGCAATTTCACCCCCGGGGCGAGTAGGCGGCGCAGGAATGTGTTTACAGGCCGGGCACCGGAAGCAATGTTTGGGTCAAAGCAGAAGACACGCGAGAAGCTGGCCGCCGCCATCGAAGAGGCGCTGGGCCGGGCCAACTGGCTTGAATCGGTGAGTGTGGATGACGACGGACGCGCGCTGCTGGTGATCTGCGCCGAGGATAGCGATGCGGGTGTGGCAGAGCATCGCAGGATCGAAGCAGAGAATTTCGCAGCGCGGATTCCGGGGATCACCGCCGTGCGCAGCGTGCTGACTGCAGAGCGGACGCCGGGCGCCGGGCATGACCACAAGCAGGACCATGGGCACGGGCATGCACATGGGCATTCGCATGGACCCGCGGCGGCGCCGGCAGCCTCGCCGGTGGCAGGGCTGCGGCGCGTGACCAAGGGCGCGCGGCTGTCAGATGAGGCGATGAACCAGGGCGTGCCCGCGCCGGCGGCGGGCCTGAAACCCGTGCCTGGCATCGACCGCATCCTTGTGGTGGCCAGCGCCAAGGGCGGGGTTGGCAAGTCCACGGTGGCGGTGAACCTCGCCGCCGCGATGGCGAAAGCAGGCATGCGCGTCGGACTGCTGGACGCCGACATTTACGGCCCGTCGATCCCGACGATGATGGGGACGGTGAATGCTGAGCCCGCAACCTCGGCCAACAAGAAGCTCGTACCGGTCGAGGCGCACGGGATGCAGACGCTGTCGATCGGGTATCTGTCCGATCCCGATGCGCCGATGATCTGGCGCGGGCCGATCGTCATGTCGGCGATCACGCAGCTCTTGAATGATGCCGAGTGGGGCACGCCGGCCGAGCCGCTCGATATCCTGATCATCGACACGCCGCCGGGCACGGGCGACGCGCAGCTGGCGATTGCGCAGCGCGTGCCAGTGACGGCGGCTCTGATCGTGACAACGCCGCAAGAAGTAGCGCTGGCGGATGTGCGGCGCGGGGCGGCGATGTTCATCAAGACGCATGTGCCGGTGATCGGTCTGGTCGAGACGATGAGCTGGTTTGATGATCCATCGGGCGGGCGCCATTACCTGATGGGTGAAGGCGGCGCTCGGCGGATGGGTGCGGCACTCGGCTTGCCGGTACTGGGGGAGATCCCGATGCTCACAACGATCCGTGAAGGCGGGGATGCGGGCGTGCCGGTGGCGCTGGAGACAAGTCCGGGGGCGGACATTTTCATGGCGCTGGCGCGCAATGTGGCGATTGCGCTGGACCAGCTGGTCACGAAGCCGCCGCCAGAGATCATTTTCGAGGATTGACCGTACCCTGATTTTACAGGGAATAATCGAACCTGAAAATTATAAGTGTTTTCAACGACTTGCTTATGCGCAAGATAAGGCGCAAGAGCGCTGCTCAGGACGCGAGGCGCGCGCCTGCCAGAAAGGCTGTGCCATGTCCCTCGAAAATCCAGACAGACTTGTTGGCCTTGAGCCCGATGCCGCGATCATGGCAACGCCAGACCAGGCCTTGCTGGCGGCAGCTTCGGGGCCGAAAGAGCCGCCGCGCAAACGTTATGCGGCGCCGTCTGCCCCGCGCGTTCTGCGGTGCATGCTTCCATCCACAAACAGCTGATATTTTCCGTATACGGATTATCAGATCGCGGTCTTGAGGCCGGATTTGGGGACATGCCCCCTCGCCTCTCCCGCCGCACGGGAGAGGCATTAAACAGATTCAGGCGTTGTAGTTCAGCTTCAACCCGGCTTCCGGCCAGCGGGTCTTGAGAAGCTGGCCGGTGCCGGAAGCGGTGATCCAGGCGTCGTGCATGTCCTTGCCGCCGAAGGCGATGTTGGTGACGAAGGGGTCTGGCAGTTCGACAAAGCTGGAATGGCCGTCCGGGCGGATGGTGGTGATGCCGCCGAGACCGCCATTCTTCAGGATTGTGGCAACGCAGACATTGCCGGAGGCGGCGACGGCGAGACTGTCGAAATAGCAAAGCTCGGCCTGGCCGGTGATGACACGGCCGCGCAGGAAGGGCGGCTTGTGCGGTGTGTATTCGCCGGGGCCGGTGAGCGCGAACCCCCAGAGGCGGGCAGTCATCGTGTCGGCGAAATAGAGCGTGTGGCCATCCGGCGAGAGGCCGCAGCCGTTCGGCGAGATATGGTGGTAATCGACTTCCTTGATGAAGGAGCCGTCGGGCTTGGCGTAATAGACACCGCCATGATCGCGGTTGCGGGAGAAACCCTTACCGAGGTCCGTGAAGTAGAAGCCGCCCGACCTGTCGAAGACGAGATCGTTTGGCCCGCGCAGCGGATTGCCGTCCACGGCGTCGTAAAGGCGCTCGACCTTGCCGGTCGCAAGATCGATCCGCTCGATGCGGCCGCCGGAATAGTCCGACGGGCAGTTGCCGGGGACCGTCAGCCCGCCGACCACGTGGTATTCAAAGCCGCCATTGTTGCAGCAGTAGAGGGCGCCGTCCGGGCCGATGGCGAGGCCGTTCGGGCCGCCGCCGAGGGTCGCGATGACCTCGCGCTTGCCGTTCCAGAGGCGGGTGACGCACTTGTGCTGGATCTCGACGAGGATGATCGAGCCATCCTCCATAACGACCGGGCCTTCGGGAAAACCGAGGCCTGAGGCGATAACGTCAAAGTGCATTTGCGTTCCTCCGTTAGCGATTGCCGGAAGGCTACGCCCGCGCGCGCGGGGCGTCCATTGCTCCCGCGAGGTCAGGCGGGCGTGGTGACGCGGTCGAGGACATTGATCGTGAAGCCATGGTCATTGCCCTCTCCCGCTTCAAAGCGTGTTTGCGACCGGGTGGACCAGAGCGCTTGACCAATGGCTGGAAAAAAGGCGTCGCCGTCCGGCGAGGCGTCGACTTCGGTAAGATAGATCCGGTCGGCCAGAGGCAGGGCGAGTTCGTAAATGGCGGCGCCGCCGATAATGAAGACTTCGGTCTGGCCGGCGCGCAGGGCCATGGCCTTGGCGGCGTTGATGGCGGGCGTGACGCTGGAATAGACGCGCGCTTCGACCGCGTCATAGTTCCAGTCACGGCTGACCACGATATTGGCGCGGCCCGGTAGCGGGCGCTTCGGCAAGCTTTCCCAGGTCTTGCGGCCCATGATCACAGGCGCCCCCATCGTCGTGCGCTTGAAATGGGAAAGGTCGTCCTTGAGACGCCATGGCAATTGCCCTGCCGTGCCGATCACTCTATTTCGGCCCTGGGCGACGATGAGGCAGAGGCGGATGGGTTCAGACATAGGCAAGGTTCCGGGCGGTCTCGGGATAGCTCTGGGAAGCGCCATCCCCGGCGGCATTGACAGTGCATGGTCAAAGTCGGCCCTCCTGCCCCCGGTCACAACCCCCATGCAACCCGCAATGACAGTGATGACATGTTATTCCACAGCCACAGGTGACCGGTCTTGAGCTTCGATATTGCCTCGATCCTGACGAATGGTCAGACGGGACTACTCGTTCCGGCGCTGGGCGCGCTGGGCCTCACGGCTGCGGCGATCTGGTTCCTGCAAGGCCGGGCCTGGGCGCTGCTCTATGTGGTTCTGATCCCGTTCCTGAACTGGAGTTTCGGGATCATTCCTGAATTTGCCGTGGTTGCGCCTGGCAGTAGCAACACGTTCCCGCAGGGCGTGTCGCTGCACCCGATGACGATGGTCACCGGCATGGTGTTCGTGATTCGCGACTTCGTGCAGCGCGAGATGGGCCACCGGGTGCTGATCCTGATGGCGATTGCGGTGGCCTGGTCGTTTTTCTACGCCTGGCCGGTGATCGCGCTGGCGAGCGGTATAGCGTTCGCGATTTCAGAGGGCGTGGACTGGCTGCTGTTCACGTTCACCAAATACCGGCTGTCGACACGGATATTGCTCTCGAGCGCGCTGGCGGCGCCGGTGGATACGACGGTGTTCCTGTACGGCGCAGACCTCGCCAAGCAGATGGAACTGGGCCTCGATCCCGGAAACTCGCTGCATCCGTGGAACTGGGTCGTGTTCGTGATCGGCAAGATGGTGGGCGCGGTGATCGTATCCGCGATCATCCGCCGGCGTGAGGATGCCGGACTGACCAACCCGCACGAGGCTTAACAAAGTTGCTCGGCGCTGATCCCGGCCTGAATGGCGGGACGCCCTGCGCCTTCGCGTGGCTCGTGGGGGCACCTCTATTGAATTCTTGAGAGGTCCCACCTCAACCCTCCCCGCTTGAGGGAAAAGGTTAGGGCGGGCAGGACCGGTTGAGTCTTATTCCGTTTCGAGCAGCTTCTGTCTGAAGAACAGGCCGGCGAGGCCTGCGCCGATGAGCGGGGCGACGATGAACAGCCAGAGCTGCGAGACCGCCGTGCCGCCGACGATGATGGCGGGGCCGAAGCTGCGGGCGGGGTTGACCGAAACCCCGGTGACCTGGATGCCGACAATGTGGATGAGCACCAGCGTGAAACCGATGGCGAGACCTGCGAATGCTCCGGGTGCCGACTTCTGTGTGCTGCCGAGGATCACCACGAGGAACAGGAAGGTCGCGACAATCTCGAAGACGAGAGCCGAGGCGAGGTTGTATTCGCCGAGATAGCCCGCGCCCCATCCATTCTGGCCGAGGCCGTTCACGGCCAGATCATAGCCCACCTTGCCAGTCGCGATGAGGTAGAGCACCCCTGCGCCCAGCAGGGCTCCGGTGAACTGGGCGGCCCAGTATTGCAGCATTCCGCCCGGCGACAGGCGGCCGGCGACGAAGGCGCCGAAGCTGACGGCAGGGTTCACATGGCAGCCCGAGATGGGGCCGATGCCGTACGCCATCGCGACAATGGCGAGTCCGAAGGCAAACGAGATGCCGAGCTGGCCGACCTCTCCGCCCGCGAGCACAGCTGAGCCGCAGCCCAACAGGACGAGCGTGAACGTGCCGATGAGCTCGGCGATAAAGATTTTCATGCGTGTGCCTCCAATAGCCGCCGGGCGGTTTCTCGCCGCCCCGGCACAGGGCGCCAAGATGACGGGCTTTTCCTAATGCGGCAAGGCGCGCCGCAGCCTTGCCTTACTCGCCTGTTACAGCGAGACAGGACTTGTATTGAACCTCAAGCGGAGTTGGCAGGCATGACAGGCGCACGCACCTTCGCGGGCACCCTTCTTTTGGGAGCCATGCTTGCCGGTTGCGCGTCGGCGCCCTCCGGCGCGGCGGCGGCGAATCGCGGCGCAGCGACGTCTGGCCCGGCCCTGGAGGCGAAGATGGTGGCGCTGCCGTTCCGGCTGGATGTGACGTTCACGCCGGCGGCCCTCGCACGCCTCAGCGCGCTGGAGGCCCGGGTGAAGGTTTCAGCAGATTATTACGGCCCGCCCAAGGCGGCAGGCTCGGCCCGCGATGATCCGGACCTCGGCGTGTGGCTGGGCGGCGAGACATTCGCGATCGAGCCCGGCGCACGGTCCCTGACGTTCAAGGGCCGGATCGATGCAGCGCAAGTGGCGCGCGACGTCGAGGGCGACGCCCGTGTGCGTGTGAGCGCCGTGTCCGAGGGCGGGGCGGACCCGGCCGCAGTCGTCTGCGCGGCCTTCGACGAATACCTGGCGATTGCGGTCGAGACCGGCGGCACGGTTCACTGCGCAGCGGCGGGCGAGTAGCCGCGCCAGACTTCAGACCGCGACAGACTTCAGACCGCGACGGGCGCCTTGATGTGCGGGTGCGGATTGTAATTGTCGATGCGGAAATCCTCATAGGTCCAGCCGAACAGATCGGTCTTTTCCGGGTTCATCCAGAGGGCCGGGAGGCCGCGCGGCTCGCGTGTCAGCTGCAGCTGCGCCTGTTCGAGGTGGTTAAGGTAGAGGTGCGTGTCGCCGAATGTGTGGACGAACTCACCGGGCCGGAGGCCGGTCGCGCGCGCCATCATGTGGGTGAGCAGGGCGTAGGAGGCGATGTTGAACGGCACACCGAGGAAGACATCCGCCGACCGCTGGTAAAGCTGGCAGTTGAGACGACCGCCCATGACGTTGAACTGGAACAGGCAGTGGCACGGCGGCAGAGCCATGTCGTTCACATCTGCCGGGTTCCAGGCCGAGACGATCAAACGGCGGGAATTGGGGTTCGTGCGGATCTCGTCCAGCACCCACTGGATCTGGTCGATGACCCGGCCGTCGGGCGTAGCCCAGCTGCGCCACTGTTTTCCATAAACGGGGCCAAGATCCCCGTTTTCATCGGCCCAGTCATCCCAGATAGAGACGCCGTTTTCCTTGAGCCAGCCGATATTCGTGTCACCGCGAAGGAACCAAAGCAGCTCGATAATGATAGAGCGGACGTGCAGGCGTTTCGTCGTCAGAAGCGGGAAGCCCTTTTCGAGGTCGAACCGCATCTGGCGGCCGAAGACGCCGCGCGTGCCGACGCCGGTGCGGTCGCCGCGTTCATGGCCGTTCTGCAGGATATCCTGCAGGAGCGCGTGGTATTCGTGCATGCCGGGTCCTCGCTGTCAGGGGTCCGAATCGGCGGGAGGATAGGTTAACCGCCCCCTGCCCGGCGAGTCATAATTGCAAAGGGTCCAGACAACCTACCGAAAACAATATCTGCCATAACGTTACGTTAAGCGGCGCAAAAGTTGCGTGGCGAAGGGCGACGCTCATGGTCAAGCAAGTTGAAACTGCCCCTTCCAAACGCGGGTTTGTACACAACGACAGCGGCAACGTTGCGATGCTGTTCGCGCTGTCCTGCCTCGTCATCTTACCGATTGTCGGCTTCGCGATCGACTTCTCGCGGGTGATGGTGGACACACACAAGCTGCAGATGGCGACTGATGCAGCGGCGCTTTCAGCGGCGCACGACGCGTTCATGACGGCCGAAGAGCGCCGCGCGACGATCGAAGCGCACCTTGATCATCTGGAGAGCGAGCTTGGCCGGCCGATCAGCTACACCCTGACCCAGGACAGCGAAGGCGAGATCTCGCTGGTCACCAGCCTTCGGGTCAATACGACGATTGCCAAGATAATCGGCCAGAACGAGGTGGACGTCACCGTGCGCGCCGACGCCGTTGAAGGCGGCGCCGATATCGAAGTGGCGATGATCCTCGACATCACAGGCTCGATGTCAGGCAGCCGCATCACGGCGCTGCGTGCGGCCTCTAGGGACCTTGTGGACATCGTCGTCAATGACGAACAGACCCCCTATTATTCCAAGGCTGCGATGGTTCCGTATTCGGTTGCGGTGAACACAGGCGCCTACGCCGCCGCCACGCGCGGCGCTGTTACGCCGGGACGGAGCATCTCGGCAGCCAACTGGCAGACCAGCACGACCCGGCACATCACAGGGGCCACCCGGGCTAACCCGGTGACGATCACGTCCAACGGGCATGGGCTCACCGACGGCAACCGCGTTCGCATCACCGGCGTCGTCGGCATGACGCAGCTGAACGACAACATCTATACGGTGGCCAACGCCACCACAAACACGTTCCAGCTTTCGGGCGTCAACGGCAGTTCGTATTCGAACTATTCCAGCGGCGGCCAGATCCGCCAGTGCATCAACGCCAACTGCGAAGTGACGGTCACCGCAAACAATCACGGCCTCAACAACAACGATCATATCGTGATCTCCGGGGTGAACGGGATGACGCAGATCAACACCGGTTCGCACGTCACGTGGCAGGTGTCGGGCGTGACGTCCGACACGTTCGTGCTGACCGGCTCGCAGGGTTGGAACTACGGCGCCTATACCAATGGCGGTACATCGTTCTGCACGGTCGCAGGCTGCCAATGGTTCCGCTTCAGCAACGCGTCCAGCAACGCCCAGCGCCTGCACCAGATCAGCACGTGCGCAACGGAGCGGACCGATGCGCAGGCATATACCGACGTTTCACCCGCCGAAAACCCGGTCGGGCGGGGCTACATGTCCATAGCCAACGGCTGCCCGACAAACACCATCGTTCCGTTGACGGACGACAAGACGGTTCTGAATGACGCAATCGATGACCTGGTGATCGCAGGTTCCACGGCAGGTCATATGGGTGCGGCTTGGGGCTGGTACACGCTGTCGCCGACCTTTGGCTCGATCTTTCCGGCCGACAGCCAACCCGCCGCCTATGGCCGCCCGAAGCTGCACAAGTTCGCTGTGTTCATGACGGATGGTGATTTCAACTCGTCCTTCTGCCAGGGCGTTCTTTCGCGCACGTCAACGGCGGGTTCGGGTTCGACTGCGGATCAGATCAACTGCAACTCAGAAAACGGCACATCCTTCGCGCAAACGCAGCAATACTGCACCGCCATGAAGAATGCCGGAATTATAGTGTACACGGTCGGCTTTGAAGTCGGAAACCTGCAGGCTGCGCGAACTGCGCTGACAGCGTGTGCCACGAGTTCGCAATATGCCTACTTCGCAACCGGCTCTGCCGGACTGCGCGACGTGTTCCAGCAGATCGGCAACTCGATCAACGAAGTGCGCCTAGTCAGGTAAGACAGGTCGAGGCACGGCCGAGGGCGGCAACGTCGCCATGTTGGGCGCTGTCCTCATGCCCGCCATCCTGGCGCTGGTGGGCATTGCGCTCGATACCCAGAATACGATCCGGCAGAAATACAAGGTGCAGGCCTCGCTCGACTCGGCGGTGCTGGCCGGCGCCTTGCAGCGCCAGCGCGGGGTGCCGCAAGCCGCGGTACGCGCCGACGTGCAGCAGTATGCGGGATCGATGTTTGGCGAACAGGGCGGCGGGCTCGTCTGCGAGCCGGTGACGGGGACATTTGACGCCGGAAGCCAGGATATTGCCGGCACCGTGCAGTGCGAGCAGCCGACTTACCTGACCCAGTTGATCGGACATGACGAGATGGCCTTCTCGGCCAACTCGTCATCTAGCTCCGGCAGCGGCGGCGTTTGACGAATTGCTCCCCGAAGACCGGGTACGCGACGGCTCGGTCCGTCTTGCCATCACGAGCTATAACCACTCGCTGAATGCCGGGCCTTATATCAATGCCGTGACCGAGACGCGCACGCTGAGCGCCGATGGATCGAACACCGCAGCGCGCAGCAATTATGATGCGTACAATGACGAACGCATGATCGATGCGGCAACCGGCAAGCGCTTTTTTGTTACCAGCGCGGGACATGCACGAGCGGCGGAAACTGCGGGCGCAGTTCGAGCTATACCTGGAACACGCGCCGATACGAGCTCGAAGATACCGGGCTGAGGGACAGCTGCGTGTATGAACGCACCGGCGCGCAGGCCGCCACAGACGCGGCGCCCGCCTCGGGACGCTGGATCGGAGCCGGCAGTCCGCGCTGGAACTTTTCCGCCAGCAGCACCAGCCGGTATGATGGCTGGAAGAATGTCGAAGACAGCGGCGCGACAGGCTATGGCGTCGGCGCATATGAAGGCCGGCATGGCACCTGCCAGGCGTCCGGGCCCGTGCCGCTTACGGCCGACAGGGACGCGCTGAAAGCCCACGTCAACGGGCTGGTGGCTGAAGGCGGCACGGCGGGGCATCTCGGCATCGCCTGGGGCTGGCACCTCCTGTCGCCCCGCTGGTCCGGCATCTGGCCAACAGACTCCGCGCCGCGCCTCTACGGGGCGGAGCGGACGTCGAAGTTCCTGATCCTGATGACGGACGGCGATCTCAATATCGAGCACCCGGCCGCCAGCCGTAACTCTTTCCAGCAATCGGTGGACCTGTGCGACCAGATGAAGATATTGCCGAGCAATATCCAGATCTTCACCGTCGGTTTTCAGGCGCCCTCCGGGGTGCAGCGCACCGGCGACGGGCGAACGATCCTCGAGTATTGAGCCACCTCCCCCGGCCATGCGTTCGGCGCCGATAACGGCGAGGAACTGACCGAAGCCTACCGCGCGATTGCCCGCTCGATCTCCGACCTCAGGCTCAAGCACTGAGACACAGCGCTTGCGGTAAGTGCGCCCGGCTGGGTAAGGCTGAGGCCATGCTGGCCTGGATCCCAAATGCCCTGACAATATCGCGCTGCGGCTTTGCGCTGCTGGTGCTGGGGGCGGCGCTGAACGCGTCGGCGTCCCTGGCGCTTGTGGATAAGGCAACCGACGACGTAGCGGCGCGGCTCGCCACCGTGATCCAGCTCTGGCATCAGGTGGCGCTGCTGGCCTTCATCGGCGGCGCGATCACGGATTTCCTCGATGGCTGGATCGCACGCCAGCTGAACGCCACGAGCCGGTTCGGCATCTGGCTCGACCCCATCGCCGACAAGCTGCTGGTCGGCTTTGCCCTGCTGGGCCTCGCGATGACCTTGCAGACGCTGCTGATCTATATTCCGGCGGCGCTGATCATTGCGCGCGACCTGTTCATGACCTGGCTGCGCACGCGGCCGGAGGCGGCGAGTGTCGTCGTGCCGAGCAACCTCGCCAAGGTGAAGACGGCAGCGGAAATGGCGGCGATCGGCGGCCTGCTCGCGCCGCCGGCGATGGCGCCGGAACTGGTGGGCGAAGCGCTGTCCGGCAAGGACCCAGCCGCGCTTGCGGGCGCGGCTGGGTTGCTGATCCTGCTCTGGATTGCCGCGGCCTTGTCGCTCTACACGGCGGCGCAGTACGTGCGCGCGGTTCGACCGAAATAGTGTTGGCCATCTGAACGTGCCGCACGGCGGGCGCAGCCTTGCCCGGCTGCTGCCACGATTGGCGGTGATCGTTCCGGCGATGGAGACACACAGGGCATCCCGTCAGAGAGTTTCGCGAGCGCTGGCAGCGCTGTGCGCGGCTGTGATCCTGCCTGCCCTCCTGGCGACGGCCGCCGCGCAGACCGTGCCGTCCTCGCGCCGGTCTGACACGGCGTATGCGTCGGCATCGCCGAAGCTCAGCCGCGATCTGGCGAAGCAAGGACTGGTCCTCGGCAGCCCGGTCTATCTGCGCATCACGAAGGAACCGGCGGAACTGACGGCGTTCATCCGGGCCGATGACGGCACGTTCAAGCGCTTCCGCAGCTGGCCGGTCTGCGCGGTATCGGGTGAACTGGGGCCCAAAATGCGCGAAGGCGATGGACAGGCACCCGAGGGTTTCTATGCGGTGAAACCGGCACAGATGAACCCTGCCTCCAGCTATCACCTCTCGTTTAATCTTGGCTTCCCCAACGCGTTTGACCGGGCGAACAAGCGAACGGGAAGTTTCCTCATGGTGCATGGCGCCTGCGCCTCGATCGGATGTTTCGCGATGACGGACCCCGTGATCGAAGAGATCTGGACACTGATGGACGCGGCGTTCGAAAACGGACAATCCGACGTGAAGGTTCACATCTTCCCGTTCCCCATGACCGCACAAAATCTGAAGGCATATGCCGATAGCGACCATGCCGCGTTCTGGGCGAGCCTGGCGCTGGCCTGGACGCAGTTCGACGAGACGGGACAGGTGCCGCGCGTGAGCGTCTCGCAGGCGAAGTATCAGGTGCGCACGGTCCAGTAGGGCGAGAGCGGGGCGCCGCGATAGAGTTCGTCGAAGCGCAGCAGGCTGCCCTTGGTGATGCCTCCGATCGGCGCGTGGGGATCGACCCAGGCGGTCTCGGCGATCTCGCCGACGCTGGTTGCGGCGACCGGCTCCCAGCTGCCCCAGGGCACGCGGTAGAACATCACATGATCGTTGCGGAAGCTGTGATGGTTGGAGTAGATCCCGATCACCTGAGGGGGCCGCAGCAGCTGTACGCCGGCCTCTTCGATGAGTTCGCGGCGCAGGGCCTCGACCGCCGGCTCGCCGCGCTCCACGCCGCCGCCCGGCATGTACCAACCGGATACGTAGGTGTGGCGCACCATGAAAACGTGCCCCGCCTCATTCTCGACAGCGGCGCGCACGCCAAGCGTCATCGGGCGGCTGATCCGGAACCAGGATTGGAAGGCCCGCGTGCGAAGGGAGGGCATCAGGCGCTTTCTTCGAATACGATGTCTTCGGCCGGGTAGTTCTGGAAATACAGCGCGGCGGTAAGGTCTGTATGGCGGATCGAGGCGTTCGCTTCGGCCGCTACCACCGGCTTTGCATGATAGGCCACGCCAATGCCGGCGGCCTTGATCATGTCGAGATCGTTCGCGCCGTCGCCGAGGGCGATCGCGTTTTCCGAAGCGACGCGGCGAGCCTCGACGGCTTCGAGCAGCGCGGTGCGCTTGGCCTCACGGCCGAGGATGGGGCGGGCGACCTCGCCGGTGAGCGCGGCGCCGTCATCAATCAGTGTATTGCCCTTGTGCACTTCAAACCCTGCGAGCCGTGCCACGCGGGACGTGAAGAAGGTGAATCCGCCGGAGACGAGCAGGGTCCCGTGGCCGTTGGCGCGGACGGTCCGGATGAGGGTGCGCGCGCCGGGGTTCAGCGTGATGCGGTCCTCGAACGTGCGCTCAAGTTCGCGGAGCGGCAGGCCTTTCAGCATGGCGACGCGTTCGGTCAGCGCGGATTCAAAGTCGAGTTCGCCGCGCATGGCACGTTCGGTGATTTCGGAGATCACAGACCGAAGCCCGAGGGCATCGGCGAGTTCATCGATGCATTCCTGCCCGATGATGGTAGAATCCATGTCCGAGACCAGCACCGAGCTTGGGCGCAGTGCGGCGGTGGATCCGATGAAACAGTCCACATCATCCTGTTCGTCGAACGCGCGGCGGAGGCCTTCGACAGCTTCGGGAGGCAGATCGACATGGCCGGCGAGGGCGCCGAAAGGGCCGCCCTTGCGGGACAGGTCGGTGCCTGTTTGAACCTTGCCGCCGGCCTGGACGACCCGGGCTTTCAGCAAGTCGGCAAGATCGGCGGCGGACCGGCGGGCAACAAGAGAAAAGCCGAACGTCCTCAAGTCTGCCACACGTCTTCTCCATTTGCGGGTGCCGAGCGAGGTCTATGTGGCTTTCCCAATGGCGGGCAAGCCCTTAGGTGTGGGGGATGCATCCCGCGATCCTCATCCACGGCCCGACCGCCAGCGGCAAGTCCGCCCTCGCCATTGAAGTGGCGCGGCGGCTAGGCGGCGAGGTGATCAATGCCGACTCCATGCAGGTTTACCGCGATGTGCAGGTAATTTCTGCCCGTCCGACCGAAGAAGAGATGGCGGGCGTGCCGCATAACCTGTTCGGCTATGTCGATGCTGGCACGCGCTATTCGACCGGCGAATGGCTGGAAGCGGCGCGCGCGGTGATCAAGAAGCTGGCGCGGCAGAACAAGCGGGCAGTGTTTGTTGGCGGGACGGGGCTTTACCTTCTGGCGCTGACACAGGGCTTGTCGGACATCCCGCCGGTGCCTGACGAAATCCGCGCCGAAGTGAAGGCGGTGTCGGACGCTGAGGGCGCCGAAGGCCTGCGCACGCGGCTCGCCCCGCACGACCCGGAACTCGTCGAGCGCCTCGGGACGGGCGACAAGCAACGTCTCGCCCGCGCCTATGAAGTCTGGCTCGCCACGGGGCGCTCGCTCAGCGATTTCCAGTCCGAGCGCCAGCCGCCCGTGCTGGAGCCGGGGGAATGGACCGGCTTTGCGCTGACCCCGCCGCGCGGGGCGCTTTACAAGAAAATCGACCGCCGGTTCGAGGGCATGCTGATGCAGGGCGCCATGAACGAGGCGCGGGCCCTGGTGGCACGGGGGCTCGACCCCGAACTGCCGGTGATGAAGGCGTGCGGCATGCCCTGGCTGACCGCCTTTGCCCGGGGCGAGATGAGCGCCGAAGCGGCTGCCGAGAACGCAAAACGCGACACGCGGCGCTATGCTAAGCGGCAGTTTACCTGGATCGGGCGCCAGTTTCCGTTCTGGACGCGTATTCCGTCACCCGAGATTTCCGACCGTTTGAGGGTGATTTTTGCCCTTTACAGGGAGATTGACACCATAGAAACGGAAGATTATGCCTGATGGTATGAATTCGAGGAAACGTCCCTTGCGCAAATTGACCGTAGTAACACTTCGGCGCCCGTAGCCGCCTGATCCGTCAGGCAGTTGCGGGTGCGCACAGAAAAGGGCTTCCTCAGGAAGCCCTTTTTTGTTTGGCCGGTTACTTGAACCACATAGCCTTTTTTCACTCCCAAACTTTCGAGCACCGAGATGAACACCCGCACCAAGGCCAAGCCGGCCGCTTCCGAAGATGCCGCTCCCCGCACGATGTCCGGTGCGCAGATCGTTGTCGAAGCGCTGCGCGAACAGGGCGTGTCGGTGATGTTCGGCTATCCGGGCGGCGCGGTGCTGCCGATCTATGACGCGCTTTACGGGCAGGACACGATCCGCCATATCCTCGTGCGCCATGAGCAGGGCGCCGGCCATGCGGCGGAGGGCTATGCCCGCTCGACCGGCCAGTGCGGCGTGGCGCTGGTGACGTCCGGCCCTGGCGCGACCAACATGGTGACGCCCATCACAGACGCGCTGATGGACTCAATCCCGATGGTGGTGATCACCGGACAGGTGCCGACGCACCTGATCGGCACGGACGCCTTCCAGGAATGCGACACGACCGGCATCACGCGCAGCTGCGCCAAGCACAATTACCTCGTGACGGATGTGAACCAGCTCGCCCGGATCATGCACGAGGCGTTCTATGTGGCGACCGCCGGCCGGCCTGGCCCAGTGGTCATCGACATCCCTAAGGACATCCAGTTTGCCACCGGGCAGTACATCGGCAAGGCGGGCATCACGAAGCCGACCTATGTGCCACAGCGCACGCCGAAGGCCGAGGCCATCAAAGCGGCCGCAGACTTGATGACGCGTGCTTCCCGGCCGATCTTCTATACCGGTGGCGGCGTGATCAATTCCGGCCCGCGCGCGGCAGAGAAGCTGCGCGAGCTGCAGGCGCTGACCGGCTTTCCCGTCACCTCCACGCTGATGGGCCTCGGCGCCTTCCCGGCCTCGCATCCCGACTGGCTGGGCATGCTGGGCATGCATGGCAGCTTCGAAGCCAACAACGCGATGCATGACTGCGACCTGATGATCTGCGTCGGCGCCCGCTTTGATGACCGGGTCACCGGACGCATCGATGCCTTTTCGCCGGACTCCAAGAAGATCCACATTGATATTGACGCCTCTTCGATCAACAAGATCGTGCGGGTGGACGTGCCGGTGGTGGCCGATTGCGCCGAGGCGCTGGACGCTCTGATCACCGAGATCAAGGCGCTGAAACGCCAGTTGCCGGACCTCACCGCCTGGCACAGCCAGATCGATGGTTGGCGGGCGCGGCGCTGCTTCAGCTACAAAAACTCAAGCGATGTGATCAAACCGCAATACGCGGTCGAGCGGCTCTACGCCCTGACGAAGGATCGCAAGACCTACATCACGACCGAAGTGGGCCAGCACCAGATGTGGGCAGCGCAGTTCTATCATTTCGAGGAGCCGAACCGCTGGATGACGTCTGGCGGGCTCGGCACGATGGGTTACGGATTGCCGGCGGCTGTCGGCGTGCAGGCGGCGCATCCGGACGCACTGGTGATCGACATTGCAGGTGAAGCTTCTATCCAGATGATGATGCAGGAGCTCTCGACCGCCGTTCAGCACAAGCTGCCGGTCAAGGTGTTCATCCTCAACAATGAATGGATGGGCATGGTGCGCCAGTGGCAGGAATTGCTGCACGGGGAGCGCTATTCGCATTCCTATTCCGAAAGCCTGCCGGATTTCGTGATGTTGGCGAAGGCGCTTGGCGGGCATGGCATCCGCTGTGACAAGCCGGATGAATTGGACGCCAGGATCCAGGAGATGATCGACCATCCTGGCCCGGTCCTGTTCGACTGCAGGGTCGAGCGGGCGGAGAACTGCCTGCCGATGATCCCGTCGGGCTCTGCGCACAACCAGATGATTCTCGGCGAGATAACTGGTAACGAAATCGGTGAAGCAGGCCGAAGGCTCGTCTGAGAAATCAAGGTATATGGCCTGAAGCGTGGGGACGGCTATGGAGGTGGGCACCGTTCTGGACTGGGTCCAGACCTACAAGGAAATGATCGTCGGCATCGGCTCGGCGGCCGTGGCCTTCATCAGTGCCCTGAGCGCGCGCGGCGAAACCCGGCGGCAGCGCAAACTTCAAACCGAGAGCCTCCGCCAGAGCATCGATGCCGCCAGCCTCGAATGGGGCAATGCGGCCATCGAGGCGCTCGCCCGTAGCGCGATGTTCGCCCGGACACGCAACATGCAGGCGAACGACGGCGCGTTTTTCGCCAACAAGGCGAACCTGCTTATTGCGATCTCCAGTCTGGTAGACCGGGGCCGGATGTTTTTTCCGAATTACAATCCGCAGACCAAAGGCGCCGAGAAAGAGGGCGCTTACCGGGGCCATCGCCCGCCGATCCTCGATGCGCTGATGTGGACCTATCATGAACTTGAATCGCTGGCGCGCGAAGGCGGTCCGTCTTCAGAGGACAGCGGCGCCTTCATCGACGAATGCCGGCGCCTTCTGGTGTCAGAACTGCAGGCCCATCTGGATCCGCGCCGCAAGAACGAAGTCGTGGAACGGTATGAGGACCAGGAGAGCGGTGATCGGCGCGACGCCATTGGCAAGTCCGATGCGTTGAAGCAAAAGCTGGTGGCGCGCCGTCCCGATTTCAAATTCGGCGAATACGCCCAACCTGTGAGCCAGCCATGAGCGATGCCAGCACGAAACCCGGGGCCGGGCCGAAATCGGCCTACTTCCTCTCGCACTCTGACGAATCCGTCGAGCGCCGGACGCTGGCCGTTCTGGTCGATAACGAACCGGGCGTTCTGGCGCGGGTCGTCGGCCTCTTTTCAGGGCGCGGCTACAACATCGATTCCCTGACGGTCGCTGAAGTCGATGCGAGCCAGCACCGCTCTCGGATTACGATTGTCACGCAGGGCACGCCGCACATTCTCGAACAGATCGAAGCGCAGCTGCTGCGCATTGTGCCGGTGGCCGAAGTCATCGACATCACGAATTCTAAAAGTGGCATCGAACGCGAGCTCGCGCTCGTCAAAGTGGCCGGCACCGGGGAGAAGCGCGTCGAGGCGCTCCGGATTGCGGAGATATTCCGCGCCCGCGTTATCGACACGACCAATGAGAGCTTCATTTTCGAAGCAACCGGCGCGTCCGAAAAGCTGACCCAGTTCATCGACCTGATGCGGCCCCTCGGGCTCGTAGAAGTCAGCCGCACGGGCGTCCTGTCCATCCAGCGCGGGAAGGAGAAGGGATGAAACCTTTTTCCTTGAAGCTCGCCGCTTTGGCAGCCGCCTGGCTTAGCGCCCTGCCAGGCACAGCGCTTGCGCAATCGTCCAACTGCGCATCATTACCACCCGGCGGCGTTGGCACGTCCCTGAACCCGAACGCGGCCCAGATGCGCTGCGATCTCGAACATGCGGCAACGATCCGCAAGCGGGCGCTTGCGATTTACGGCGCACTGCCGCCCTCCATGATCGAAATCATCGACACCGCCTCGCCGAGCGGCGCAGCGTATATTTATGAAGTCACGGCCGATGGCGCGAAGCTGCGCCTCGACGCGCGTTCCGTGCCGGAATCGCGCGGGCCGCGCTGCACCCTGCGAGCGACCATCCCGAACGATACTGCCCAGACCGTGTCGAACCTTCTGGTCACCGCGGGCGATCCCCTGGTGCCTGATTATGGCGCGCGCGAACACGTGACGCTGAACCCGGACGGCTCGCGCACCGTGAGGCTGATCCTCGACAGCCATGACATCATCACGCGCGCGGACACCGCCAACGGCGCGCGCAGTTTTTCCCGGCATGCCGGATCGGAAGATCCGGTGAGCCAGCTCAATACCCTGATCATCGGCATCGCGAATGTCAGCCCCGGCTGGTCCTGCAAAGCCGAATTCTGAACACCCTTTCCCTCACCGCCCTTCACGTCCACTCCAACGGAGCCCCCGTACGCAAATGAAAATCTATTACGAACAAGATGCCGACATCTCGCTCATCCAGAAGAAGAAGGTCGCGGTTGTCGGCTATGGTAGCCAGGGCCATGCGCATGCGTTGAACCTGCGCGATAGCGGCGTGAAGAGTATCAAGGTCGCCCTGCAGGAAGGCTCTGCGAGCCGTAAGAAATGCGCCGCCGAAAAGCTGGAAGTCGTGCCCCCTGCTGAAGCCGCAAAATGGGCCGATGTGCTGATGATCCTCGTACCGGACGAGAAGCAGGCCGTGATGTTCGCCAACGAGATCGAACCGCACCTGCGCGCCGGTCAGCACATCATGTTCGGCCACGGCTTCAACATCCACTACAATCTCATCCGTCCTCGGAAGGATGTGGACGTCTCACTTTCGGCTCCAAAAGGGCCCGGCCATACGCTGCGCAACCAGTACCAGATGGGCTTTGGCCTGCCCGGCCTGATCGCCATCCACCAGGACGCAACCGGCACCGCGCAGGCGGTTGCCCTCTCCTATTCGAAAGCGATCGGCAACACGCGCGCCGGCGTGATCGAGACCTCGTTCCGTGAAGAGACCGAGACGGACCTGTTCGGTGAGCAGGCCGTTCTTTGCGGCGGTATCGTGGAGCTGATCAAGGCGGGCTACGAGACGCTGGTCGAGGCAGGCTACGCGCCGGAGATGGCGTACTTCGAGTGCCTGCATGAGACCAAGCTGATTGTGGACCTGATCTACGAAGGCGGCATTGCCAACATGAACTATTCGATCTCGAACACGGCCGAGTACGGAGAATATGTCACCGGCCCGCGCATCGTGAACAGCGCCACGAAAGCCGAGATGAAGAAGGTTCTCGAGGATATCCAGAACGGCACGTTTGCGCGCAACTGGGTGCTCGAAAATCAGGCGGGCGCGCCGGGCTTCCATGCTATGCGCCAGCGGATGGCAAGCCACAGCATCGAAGAAGTCGGCGAGAAACTGCGCGGCATGATGCACTGGGCGAAGAATGACCGCCTCGTGGACAAGAGCCGCAACTAGGGATCACTCCCTCGCTCGATTGAGATCGACCGGGCCGTCGACGCCGGCGGCCTTGCCCTTCATCGAGTATTGCCAGATCGCGTATGGCAAAGCGGGCGGGCTGTCGAGCGAGCGGAGCCAGAGCGGGTGCGCTTCGAAACCCTCCCCCGCCAGCCACTCGGCATGGAAGGCGGGCGTCGTGTAGATGACTGGCACCTGGCCATATTCGGCTTCCAGCGCGGCGAGGAAGACGCGCAGCTCGGCGAGCGCCGCCTCACGCCCGCCGCGCGCCTGGCAGTTATGGGCATGCTCAAGGTCAACGGCCGGCGGCAGCGTGCCGCCCCGCACCTCGACCTGGCGGATGAAGTTCTCCGCCTGCGGCGCCCCGTTCCGGCACAGCAAATAGAAATGGTACGCCCCGACCCGCCAGCCGAGCCGGGTGGCCGCCTGCCAGTTGGTCTGGAAGTCCGTGTCCGTATGATCCGTGCCTTCGGTGGCCTTGAGATAGACGAACTGGAACGGCTCGGTGCCGAGCCTTGCCCAATCGACCCGGCCGTTATGGTGCGAGAGGTCGATGCCTTCCGCGCCTCGCGGCAGCAAGGCGGGCGGCGCAGGCGACACGGGCGCGCCGGACTGCGGCTGACAAGCCGCAAGCAGGCCTAAGACCGCTGCCGCCAAACCGCTGCGAACCGCGCAGCGCACATTTCTTGCAAGCGTCACGTAGGTGCCCTTCTTCTCTCGTTAACAATGGGTTAACCTGCTGAAAGGGGCGAAATAAAGGGACAGGGACATGGCTACTCCACCAAACAGGATGGACACTGCCGGCAAGCCGGTAAGGGCCGGGCAAGGCAATTCCATCGCGGCAGGCGGTAAGCTGGAAGGCAAGTTCCAGTTTTCGGGCCCCGTGATCGTCGGCGCCTATCTGCGCGGCGATATTGAATCGGACGACCTGATCGTCGTTGAAGCGACCGGGAAGATCGAAGGCCGCATCCGCGCCGCGACGCTGATCGTGCACGGCGCCGTGAGCGGCGACATCGAAGCGAGCCGCGCGCTCGAAGTTTGTACCGGCGGACGCCTCGAAGGCGTCGCCTACGCCCCGTCGATGCGGGTCGAAGAACGCACCGTCGTCAGCGCCGACCTGCTGATCGCGCCGGAACGCAGCGTTGTGCACATCAACAAGGCGGCCTCGGTGCCGGACCTGAGCAATGTCGCCCCGCTCGCAGCCGGCCGTACCGAAGCCACCAGCAACGAAGCAGCCAAGCCGATCTCCGCCGCGGGCTGACGCCTCACCGATTTGCGTTAGTTTGCTGTAGCCCGGCGCGCCGGGCCCGGCTAACCTGGTGCCCAGACCGGCTTCGAGCAAAGGACGACGGATATGGCGGCTGCAGACCAGGTGCCGGTGGGTTCCGGCTTCGTGCCCAAGACGGCTGCGGCCGATGTGCTGAAAGGCATCAGCCTCTCGGGCAAGAACATCATTGTCACCGGCGGCTATTCCGGCATCGGGCTTGAAACCGTCCGTGCCCTGGCCGGGGCCGGAGCGCGGGTCACAGTCCCGGCCCGCCGGGCAGATGTCGCCGCCGAGGCGCTGGCCCCGGTCGCCGGCGAAATCGAAATCGCTGCGATGGACCTCGGCGATCTCGCCAGCGTGCGCCGCTTTGCCGATCATTACCTCGAAACCGGCCGCGCCCTGAACGTGCTGATCAACAATGCCGGTATCATGGCGACCCCGCTGGCGCGCGTCGGCAAGGGCTGGGAAAGCCAGTTCGGCACCAACCATCTGGGTCACATGGCGCTCGCCATGAAACTCGCCCCGGCGCTGCAGGCCGCCGAAGGCGCGCGCGTGGTCGCGCTGTCTTCGACCGGTCATGTCCGCTCGGACGTGATCTGGGACGATCCGCATTACAATACGCACCCGTATGACAAGTGGGAGGCTTACGGCCAGGCGAAGTCTGCCAACGCACTGTTTGCGCTCGGTGTTGACCTGCTCGGCCGCGAAGTCGGTGTGCGGGCCTTCTCCGTGCACCCCGGCGGCATCTTCACGCCGCTGCAGCGCCACCTGTCAGACGAGGAAATGGCCGCGCTCGGCTGGAAGAACCCCGATGGTACGATCCCGGCCGCTGTGCAGGCGATGTTCAAGACACCCGAGCAGGGCGCCTCCACCACGGTCTGGGCCGCGACTTCGCCGAAGCTTTCCGGAAAGGGCGGCGTCTATTGCGAAGACTGCGACATTGCCCCGATGGCCACTGAGGCCAGCCAGCGCTGGGAACATGCCCGCCCATGGATCGCCTCTGACGACAAGGCGCGCAGGCTCTGGGACATGAGCGAGAAGATGCTGGCCGACGCCTGACAGCGCGCCTGCGAGATTGACGCGCCGTGCCTTCCGGCGCACCTGAGGCCGCGAATGATCCACGAGACAACAGCCTCCTCGCCTCGCCCGGTCCCGGCTTCCCGCCGCACCCTCTGGCTCGGGCTGGGTCTCGTGGTCCTGGTGCTTGGCGTCTTCGCGCTCGGCAAACTGGGCTACCTTCCCGGCCGTGAGGAAGCGCTTGACTGGCTCGAGAGCCTCTCGGGCAGCCCATGGGGCCTGCCGGCGGTCATCCTGGTGTTCTGCCTCGCCGCCTTCCTGGGCATGCCCCAATTCGCATTGCTGGCCGCTTCTGTGGCCGTGTTTGGCCCGCTGGTCGGCGCCGTCTATGGCTGGATTGCCAATATGACCTCAGGCGCCCTGACCTTCTGGATCGGTCGATCCGGAGGCGAGACCGCGGTGCGCCGCTACGCGGGCCCGCGCGCGCAGAAACTCTCCCGCCTGATCGGCCAGAATGCGCTGATCGCCAGCGCTGTCGTGCGGTCTGTCCCCGCCGGGCCGTTCCTGATCGTCAACATGGTGTTCGGGGCGAGCGCCGCGAAGTTCCGAGACTACTGGATCGGCATGGGGCTTGGCATCCTGCCGAAGATCCTGCTGGTGGCGGTGGGCTGGAAGACCCTGGTCTCCGCCTTCGAAGGCAATCCCGTCACCGCCATCCTGTTCGGCGGCGCCGCGCTCGCGCTTTATGCCGGCATCGCCATCTTCGTGGTCCGGCGCGCCCGGAAGGCCTGGCAAGATATTCCCGAAACCCCCGCCCCCGCGGTTGACACCGGGCAGAAACGAAGCGATTAAATCCATCATGCGCAAACTATTGCCCCTTCTTCTGCTCCTTACCGGCCCCTGGCCGGAGCCGGCCCTCTCCAGCTGAGGGGTGCACGCGCGGCCAGGGGATGCCAAGACAACGCCCATCCCATCCTCAGACCCCACCGCAGAGCTGCAAGACCATGACCTCGAAATCCACCGCGAAGCCCGCGAAGAAACCCCGCGTTGTCATCTTTGACACCACCATGCGTGACGGCGAGCAATCGCCCGGCGCCTCGATGACGCACAATGAAAAGCTCGAACTGGCCAGCCTGCTCGAAGACATGGGCGTCGATATCATCGAGGCCGGCTTCCCGGCGGCCTCGGACGGCGATTTCACCGCCGTGAGCGCCATCGCAGCACAATCGAAAAGCTCGGTCATCTGCGGCCTCGCCCGCTCGACGCCCGCCGATATCGAGCGGTGCGGCGAAGCTGTACGCAAGGCCGCCCGCCCGCGCATCCACACCTTCATCTCCACCAGCCCTGTGCACATGAAGCACAAGCTGAAGATGGGCCCGAACGCCGTTCTGGAAGCGGTCGGCCGGTCGGTCGCCCAGGCCCGCAACCTCGTGGACGATGTGGAGTGGAGCGCGGAAGACGCGACACGCACCGAATTCGATTTCCTGTGCAAGTGTATCGACGCGGCGATCGCCTCAGGCGCGACCACGATCAACGTGCCGGACACGGTCGGCTACTCGCACCCGGAAGAATACGGCGCATTGATCCGCAGGCTGATCGAAATCATTCCAAACTCGGACAAGGTGATCTGGTCCACGCACTGCCATAACGACCTCGGCCTCGCGGTCGCAAATTCGCTGGCCGGCGTCTCCAACGGCGCCCGCCAGATCGAGTGCACCATCAACGGTCTCGGCGAGCGGGCGGGCAATGCCGCGCTGGAAGAAGTCGTGATGGCCATGAAAGTGCGCGGCGATACCCTGCCCTACGAGACAGGCATCGACACGAGCTACCTCGCCCGCGCCTCGGCGATGGTAAGCCGCATCACGGGTTTCCCCGTCCAGTACAACAAGGCCATCGTCGGGAAGAACGCCTTCGCGCACGAGAGCGGCATCCACCAGGACGGGATGCTGAAGAATTCCGAGACCTACGAGATCATGAGGCCGGAAGATGTCGGCGTGGCTAAAACGTCGCTCGTCATGGGCAAGCTGTCCGGCCGCAACGCGTTCCGCGACAAGCTTGAATCGATGGGATATTTCATCGAGGGCGAGGCGCTGAACGATGCGTTCAAGCGCTTTAAGGACCTCGCCGACCGCAAGAAACACGTCTTTGATGACGATATCGTCGCGCTGGTGGACGAACAACTGGCCGCTGAGGGTGAGCGCATTGGCTTCAAGCGTCTGCGCGTTGTAGCGGGCACCGATGGTCCGCAGACGGCAGAAATCGATCTCGTGGTGGACGGCGAGGAAAAATACGCCATTGCGCGCGGCAATGGCCCGGTTGACGCCGTATTCAATGCCATCCGCCAGATCGTGCCGCATCAGGCCGTGCTCGAACTCTACCAGGTGCATGCTGTGACCGGCGGCACCGATGCACAGGCCACCGTCTCAGTGCGTCTCAATGGTGATGGCATCATGGCCACGGGCCGCTCGTCAGATCCCGACACGCTGGTCGCCAGCGCCAAGGCTTACCTGCACGCGCTCAACAAATTCGAAGTGCGCAAGGCAAAGCGGAAAGCAGCCTGAAAACTCAGGGCGGGCCCCGAGCCCGCCTTACGAGTCGTCTTCGCCAAAGCCGTCCGAGATCAGCGCAGCAATTGCTTCGACGGCTTCGGTCGCCTGCGAGCCCTTGCCCCTGATCTCGACCACACAGCCGGTGTGCGCAACCAGCATCAGGAGGTCCATGATCGAACGCGCGTCCGCCGTCTCGCTTTCATGGCTGACCACGACCTGGGCATCAAACGTGGCGGCGAGCTTCGCGACCTTGGCGGAGGCGCGTGCATGCAGGCCTTTCCGGTTTACGATGGTCGCGCGCTTCTCGGCCAGAAACGAATCCGACATCAGCAGGACGGCAGCTTTGCGAGGATGTCGGACGCGATGGTGATGTACTTGCGCCCGCCTTCGGCAGCGTCGTGGGCGCATTCGTCAAGGCTGAGCACATCGCGCGTCTGGACGAGCTTGATCAGCATAGGAAGGTTTGCACCCGAGACGATTTCCATCCTGGCCCGGCTGCGCAGCGAGAGCACAAGGTTCGAAGGCGTTCCGCCGAACATGTCCGTCAGCACGATCACGCCTCGGCCAGTATCGCAGGACCGGACCGCCTCGAGAATGGCTTCGCGTTTGATATCAAGGTCTTCGTCCGGATCAATCGACACGGCACGCGTCCGCCACAAGCGGCCAACCACGTGTTCCGCGGCGGCGACAAGTTCGTGGGCAAGTTTGCCGTGACTGACGACTACGATACCAATCATGTGCCTTCGCGACGGGTGGGTATCACTTAACAGGAGTGTCACGTTGGCACGATGCTGCGGCCCGTCAAGGCGCATTCCGCCGCCCCTTCCACGCTTTCCTCAGCCGGTGTGGCGGATACCCAACACATCGTCCATGCCGTAGAGGCCGGGCGGCTGGCCCGCTGCCCATACGGCAGCGTGCACGGCGCCCTCTGCAAAAACAGACCGGTCGAGCGCCATGTGTGACAGCCGCACGGTCTCGCGCGAAGAGCCGAACAGCACTTCGTGTTCACCATAGATACCCCCGGCCCGCCGTACCGCCATGCCGATTTCGCCTTCCTTCCGGGCGGCGTCCGGGCCGATGTAAGGCGGCGCCTGAAGCTCACTCAGCGCGCCTTCCCGGCCCCCAGCCGCCGCCTCGCCCAGCATCAGCGCAGTGCCTGACGGGGCGTCCACTTTCAGCCTGTGATGGGACTCTAGGATCTCGATGTCCCAGTCCGGACCGAGACGCGATGCTGCAAGGCGGGTCAGCGCCTGAAGCAGGTTAATGCCCACCGAAAAGTTGCCGGCCTTGACGATCGCAAAGCGTGTGGCGGCCGCTTTGATAGCCGACTCCTGTTCCAGCGAGAACCCCGTCGTGCCGATGATGACGGTGCGAACGGAGGTGGTCTGCAGCGCGCCCAGGGACGCGAGCGTTGCCTCAGGGCGGCTAAAGTCGATCCACACATCGGCGCCCGCAGCGGCCTGCGCCGCATCCGGCGCGGGCAAAACGCCCAGCGTCGGGCGCCCGGCGAGCATGCCGATGTCTTCGTCAAACACGCCCGCCGCCGCGACTTCGCTGCCGCCGGTCAGCACATAGCCACGGTCGATGACCATTGCCGCCAGCTGCCGCCCCATGCGGCCGGCCACACCGGCAACGGCCATCTTCAGCTGTGTCATAGGCGTTGTCCCCGCTCGCGGCGTTCCCTGAGTTCGTCCGAAAAGGCGCTGGCAAACACGCCCGCAGGCAACGCCACAACACCGATGCCGGCAATCGCGATGATGGCGGCACAGAATCGTCCCAGCGGCGTGACCGGATAGACATCGCCATAGCCCACCGTCGTCAACGTGGCGACCGCCCACCAGATGGCGCGCGGTATGGACGCGAACGTCTCCTGATGCTCGCCGCCTACGCCTTCAACGAAATAGAGCAGCACCGCCGACACATAAACAAGCGCGAGCGCCACTGCCAGGCTGGTCAGAAGCTGCGATCCCGACCGGCGCAGCGCCGCCGCCAGTGCATCGAACGCCGGCACGAAGCGCGCAATCTTGATGAGGCGCGCGAGGCGCAGCACACGCAGCGCCAGCAGCGACCCACCGCCGCCCATCGCCATCACGATCAGCTCCGGCGCAAACGCCAGAAAATCCGCAATCGGATAAAACCGCGTCATGTATTTCATGCGGCCACCAAAGCCCCGGTACTGCGGATCGACCCCCGCCACCGAGACACGGGCGATGTATTCGAGCGTGAAGATCACCAGCACGCATATGTTAAAGATCGAAAACACGCGAATCCAGACGGGATCGGTGTTCAGCAGCGGCTCGGTCTCGAGCGCCAGAAACAGGAACGAGGCGAGCACGATGGCGACGATAAAAAGATTCAGCTTCGAGATGCCGGACGCGCGCGCCTCCGGCACCAGCTGTTCGTAGAGCGATTGCTGCAGTCCCATGCGGCCCCCTCACGCGGCCCCGCGCGCACTATCCGCGCAATAAGCCGCCGGTTCCTTTTGACACGGAAGCAATCACGCGGTCCATGATCGACTGGATCTGGTCATCCTTGAGCGCCTCGCGCGGCTGGATCGTGACCTCGAACGCGACCGACTTCTTGCCCTCCGGCACGCCCTGCCCCTGATAGACGTCGAACACATCCACCTTCGAGATCAGCAGCTTCTCGGCCCCCTGCGCATGGCGCACGAGGTCGCCCGACGCGACGCCTGCGTCCACGACGAAGGCGAGGTCGCGCCGTATCGGCGTCAGGTCAGCGCGCTCGAGCACCGGCTTTGTCTTGGTCGATTTCGCCTTCATCACCGGCAAGGCATTGAGGTTGAGCTCGAACGCATAGACCGGGCCTTGGACATCCAACGCCTTGAGCATTGCGGGGTGAAGGGCGCCGAAGTTTGCGACGGTCATCTTCGGCCCGAGGCGGAGACTGGACGACTGGCCGGGATGCCAGTGGGGCTGCGTGGCCGGACCGACCTGGAACTTGTCGCTGGACTGACCGAGCGCGGTCAGCAAGGCGATCAGGTCTGCCTTGGCGGAGAAGGCGTCATACGGCGCCGCGGCGCCTTTCCAGTGGCGCTGGGCCGATGGCTGGACGAGCGCGGCAATGACCGTACGCTGATCTTTCGGCCCGTCGCCGAGATAGATCGGGCCCGCCTCGAACAGGCGGACGCCGCTCTCGCCCCGATTGGCGGCGCGCTGCGCTGCCTGCGCGAGGTTTCCGAGCGCCGAGGGACGCATGTAGTTGAGTTCGCTGGCAACCGGATTGGCAACCGTCAGCGCCTCGTCGATCTTCGTAAAGAGGCGTGCATGGTCCTTCGACATGAAGCTCCAGGTCACCGCCTCGAGGAAGCCCCGCGCGGCCATGGCGCGGCGCCCGATGGCCACCCTCGTCTGGCGCGCCGACGCCACTCCCTGCTTCATGCCTTCGCGCAAAGGCAGCGACGTTGTGGGCAATTGGTCGTACCCGATCAGCCGGGCGATCTCTTCAACAATGTCCGCAGACCGATCAATATCGAAACGGTGCGACGGCGGCATCAGGTACCAGGCGTCGCCCGCGTCCTCGATATCGAACTCGAGATCCTTGAGGATCCGCTTCATTTCGGCGGGCTTCACGACGAGGCCCGTCAGACGGTCAACATCGCCGCGATAGAAGGTGACCTTGTCGATCCGCGCCGGAATGTTGCCGGCAATCCGCGCCTTCGTGGCGGCGCCGCCGCCATACTCAAGGATCAGGGCGAGCGCGAGATTGAGGCCATCGACGCAGCTTTGCGGATCGACGCCGCGCTCGAACCTGTAACGCGCGTCCGAATGGATGCCAGTGACGCGGCCCGTGCGGGCCGTGCGCAGCGGATCGAACCAGGCGCTTTCGATGAACACGTCGGTCGTGCCGGCGGAGACGGCGGTCGATTGACCGCCCATGACGCCGCCGAGCCCGATCACGCCGGACTCATCCGCGATGACACACATATCCTCCGTGACCGGATAAATCTTGCCATCGAGCGCCTCCAGCGTCTCGCCTTCGAGGCCGAGCCGCGCGACGACCGCTCCGGAGAGCTTCGCCGCGTCATAGGCGTGCAGAGGCCGGGCGCGGTCGAGCGAGATATAGTTGGTGATATCGACGAGGAGGGACCGCGGCTGGAGCCCGGCGGCCTTGAGGCGCACCTGCATCCAGTCCGGGGACGGGCCATTGGTGACACCGCGCACCACGGCGCCCACAAACATCGGGCACGCCTCGGGCGCATCCAGCCGGATCTCGACCGGGCAATCGCCGCTACCTGGAACCTTCCTGGCGTCATTGCGAAGGAAGCGGCCCGCGCCCGCCGCCGCCAGGTCGCGCGCAATGCCCTGCACGCCGAGCCAGTCCGGCCGGTTCGGCGTCACTTCAAAGTCGATCACGGGATCGGTGAACCCGAGCGCTTCGGCAGCCGGCATGCCGACCGTGTAATCGCCGCTCAGATCGATGATGCCGTCATGGTCGTCGCCGGCCTCAAGCTCGCGCGAGGAGCACATCATGCCATGGCTTTCGACACCGCGAATCGCCCGCGGCTTCTTGTCCAGCGCCATGTTGAGGCCGGGAATCCAGGTACCGAGCGGTGCATAGATTGCCGTCATTCCGGCGCGCGCGTTCGGTGCGCCGCAGACGATCTGCTTGACGCCGTCGATCGTCTCCACCTTGCAGACACGCAGCTTGTCCGCCTGCGGATGAGGTTCGGCTTCGAGCACCTTGCAGACCGAGAACGGTGCCAGCGCTTTACGGGGATCATGCACGTGCTCGACTTCGAGACCCGCCTTGCCCATGAAGCCGAGGATTTCGTCCAGAGACGACTTGGTGACGAGGTGGTCGTTCAGCCAGGAAAGGGTGAATTTCATCAGCTTAGCCCTCCGCTGACGGACGGTGTTAGCCAGGGCGAGAAACCGTAATGGCGGGTCCATTGCGGATCGGCTTCGAAATAGGGACGAAGGTCCGGCATGCCGTATTTCAGCATGGCGAAGCGATCCACGCCGAGCCCGAACGCGAAGCCCTGGTGTACGGCCGGATCGAGCCCGCAATTGCGCAGCACGTTCGGATGCACCATCCCGCAGCCCAGCACCTCCAGCCAGTCCGTGCCTTTGCCGATTTCAACCACGCCGCCCGAGCGCTGGCACTGCACGTCCATCTCGGCCGAAGGCTCGGTGAACGGAAAGAAGTGAGGCCGGAAGCGCGCCGTCACATTGTCCACTTCGAAGAAGGCTTTGACAAAGTCTACGAGGCAACCCTTGAGGTGGCCCATATGGATGCCCTCCTCGATGACGAGGCCTTCGACCTGGTGGAACATCGGCGTATGGGTCGCGTCCCAGTCGTTCCGGAACACGCGGCCGGGAACCAGAATGCGGATCGGCGGCTTTTGGCTCATCATCGTCCGCACCTGCACCGGGCTCGTGTGGGTGCGGAGCACTTTCGCCAGCGCATTGTCGCCCTGTTTCAGGAAAAACGTGTCGTGCGTTTCGCGGGCCGGGTGGCCTTCGGGGAAGTTCAGCGCTGTGAAGTTATGCCAGTCGTCCTCAATGTCCGGGCCTTCGGCGACGCGGAAGCCCATGTCGCCGAAGATGGCGGCGATTTCCTCGAACACCTGCATCACCGGATGCAGCGCCCCTTCCCCGGCCGACGGGGCAGCGGGCAGGGTCAGGTCAACCGTTTCGCGCTTCAGCTGGACTTCCAGCGCTGCGGCTTCGAGCGCGGTCTTGCGTCCCCGCACGGCGTCTTCGATACGCACCTTGAGCGCGTTCAGGGCCGGGCCCTTCTCCTTGCGCTCGTCCGGCGCCATCGCGCCAAGCGTCCCCATCAGGCCGGACACCCGGCCCTTCTTGCCGAGTTCGGCGACGCGCACGGCGTCCAGCGCGTCAAGGCTTGGGGCCGCCTTGATGGCGGCCAGCGCTTCGGCCTCGATGTTTGCAATGTCGGACACGCGACGCCCCTTCCGGAAAACCAAGCGCGCTGTTTAGCGGCCTCTTGTGCCCGCGCCAACCCGCCAGTTGGGGCTCAGACCGGCTCGTATTGGCGCAGGGCCACAAAGAAGGTCTCGAAGTCCTCCCACCAGGTCACCCTGTCCCGGTTCGCCTCGGCGTCAAACCGGTTGAAATCAGTAAAGCCGACCCGGGGCGCCCCCGGCTGGTTGTCGTGGAGGAACAGGGTCTCCCGGTACCACTGGGCCAGCATCAGCTGGGCCTTGGAACCGTGCGGGAACTGGTCCGCCTCGTCCGGGGCGTTTGGATCGGCATGGTCGCAGACCGTGTCCCATACCGTCCGCAGCGTCTCGGCGCGGATCAGCTCATTATAGCGGCCAAACGGCGTCAGCACCTCGCCGCAGAGGGTCGGCGCCTTGTGGCCGGCGAGCGGGATGCGGAGGCCCGCGATCGATCCCCCGTTCTGGAGCTTGTAGAGCGTGATCAGGAGGCCGGGCAGCGCGTGCCCGAGTTGCGCGCGACCCTGCGATGGCGAAGCTGGCCATTATCCGCAAGGCAGCGCTCCGCTTCGATATGCCCATGTAAAAGCCTCCCGCGACAAGGTCACGGGAGGCTCAATTCAGTCGCGGGCGATGTGCCAGCGGGCCGGTCGGATTAAGCGCGGGCAGCCTTTTTGCGGGCGTTCCGGGCCTTCTTGGTGTTGCCAAAAATGCCGATGTTAGCGCGTTTGCTAAGGTTAGCGGTCCATTTCGAGTTACGGCGCTTGACGCGCGGCTTTTTGCTCGGATGGAGAACGCTGCTGGGGGACTTGCTCATCTGTCGATCTCCTAGGCGAGGGCGGATTTGGCTTGGGCGACGAGGGCGCCGAACGCCTCCGGCTCACGCACGGCGAGGTCGGCCATCACCTTGCGGTCGACTTCGATGCCAGCCTTGGTCAAGCCATTGATAAAGCTGGAATAAGTGAGGTTCTCGTCGTGGATACGGACGGCGGCGTTGATGCGCTGGATCCAGAGCGAGCGGAACGAGCGTTTCTTTACCTTGCGGCCGACATAGGCGTACTCGCCAGCTTTCCAGACGGCAGCGACGGCGTTGGTGAAGGTATTCTTGCGGCGGTTACGGAAACCCTTGGCCTGCTTTAGGATCTTCTTGTGGCGGGCGTGGGCGGGAACTTTGGCGCGGGAACGGGGCATACGAGCCTCCTGTCAATTCGTGTTCAGGATCAATGGGTTAGAAGTTACAGGCCGTAAGGCAGGTACTTCTTCACGCGGGCTTCATCTGCCTTGGCGCCGACGGACGTGCCGCGGTTCTGGCGGATGTACTTCGAGTTGTGGCTGATCAGGCGGTGGCGTTTGCCGGCCACACCATGCTTCAGCTTTCCCGTCGCGGTGATCTTGAACCGCTTGGCAGCGGCCTTCTTGGTCTTCATCTTCGGCATGTTTTTCTCCTTGGTCTGTAGAGCTCACACCTGTTCTGGCGGCCCAAAATGCGCGTCCTGGGGGCAATGCCGTCGCCCCGGAGTCCGGCAAGAGCGGGCTTATGACGGAGCCTGGCGAGAGAATCAAGGGGGCTGCTGACCGCGGGCCAAACCCGTCCATAAACCGCCCGCAACTCGGTATCGAGTGTTTGGACGGTTTGATGGCAACTTACTTAAGTACTGTCCAAGACTGACGGGCCGAGGTCTCGAGGCGCACTCCAGCCTAGGGAAATTGTTCGCGCAAGCCCGACTGGCACAACAACCCCATCTTCAAAGGAGACCAGAATGTCGCATGACCAACAACTGAAACAGTCCGTGCTCGACGAACTGAACTGGGAGCCCAGCGACAACGCCGCGCATATCGGTGTCAAGGCGCAGGACGGTGTCATCACGCTGACTGGAAATGTCGAGACCTATTGCAAGAAGCACAGCGCCGAGATGGCGGCGCTTCGCGTGAAGGACGTGAGAGCCGTGGCCGAGTAGATCGAGGTCAGGCTTTCGTTCGATGTGAAGCGCAGCGATCCGGAGATTGCCGAAGCCGCCCTGCACCGTCTCGCCTGGGACAGTTGCGTACCAAAGGATGCAGTCAAGGTGACCGTGAGTGAGGGCTGGCTCACGCTGGCGGGTCAGGTTCCCTGGCATTACTAGCATGATGAAGCGGCGCAGGCCGTGCGCACCTTGTGGGGCGTGACCGGCGTTTCCAAGCAGATCGCCGTAGAAGCGCGGCCGAACACCGGCGACATCAAGTCGGATATCATGGGCGCGCTGAAGCGGTCCTGGTTCAAGCCCGAACGCGTCGATGTCACGGCGGCCAACGGCGCGGTGACGCTGACCGGCAAGGTGAACACCTGGTCGGAACGCGAACTCGCCGCGTCAACCGCCTGGGCGGCGCCGGGCGTCAGCTCGGTGACGAACGACGTCCGCGTTAGATAACGCCTGCGACGCGAGCCGCCGCGACATGAGAAAAGCCCCGGCCGAAAGACCGGAGCTTTTTTGCATTCCTGACAGGGGGGACGTCTTCAACGCGGCGCGAGGACCATCGTCATCTGCTTGCCTTCAAGCTTGGGCTCGAGTTCGACCTTGGCGGCTTCGGCGAAATCGACCTTCATCTTTTCGAGCAGCTGCATGCCGAGATGCTGGTGCGCCATTTCGCGGCCGCGGAAGCGCAGGGTGATCTTCACCTTATCGCCGTCCTCGAAGAAACGGTGGATGGCGCGCGACTTCACTTCATAGTCGTGCGTATCGATATTAGGGCGGATCTTGATCTCTTTGAGCTCGGAAGATTTCTGTTTCTTCCGGGCGGCGGCCTTCTTCTTGCGCTCTTCAAAGCGCAGCTTGCCATAGTCGAGCAGCTTGACGACGGGCACTTCCTGGTCGCCGGAAACTTCTACTAGGTCGAGGGTCGCTTCGCGCGCCGCTTCAAGTGCCGCAGCGAGGGGCATCACACCCTGCTTCTCACCTTTTTCGTCGATCAGCAGCACGCGGGCGGCGCGGATCTCATCATTAATGCGGGGGCCAATCTGTTTCTTGACGGGCGCATCGGCTTCGGGTCTGCGAGCTATGGGAGATACTCCTCTCGGGGTTATTGAACGAAGCTCGAATATGCCTGCGTTTGCGGGCAACTTCAAGCAGGCGCGGCGGGCGCCGGATCGGCTGACAGGTCAAGGGGCGACGTTGCGCCGGGCCGCCGGATCGCCTTTAGTGTCGGCCTTGCATATGTGGCCGGGGGCTTCGGGATGAGACTTTTTGGTTTACTGGCGGCCTTGTGGCTGGTCCTTGCCGGTTCTGGACACGCTCAAACGGCCAAGACACTCGAGCAGCGGGTGGCAGAGCTTGAGGCGAAGCCGGGCTTCCTGGAGCTGTATATCGACCGGGACGCGGCCAAGGTGTTTGCTGCCCTGCCCGCGCCGGGGGCGGACGGGACATCCGTACGGTTCATCTACGCGACCGGGCTGACGGCGGGGCTGGGATCGAACCCGGTCGGCCTCGACCGCGGCAATGCCTCATCCGGGGAAATTGTCCGCTTCCGGCGGATCGGCGGCAAGGTGGTCGCCGAGCAGGAGAACCTGCGCTACCGGGCAACGTCCGGACGGCCGGCAGAAGAAAAGGCCGTGGAGCAGAGCTTTGCGACCTCGTTCTTATGGTCAGCCGATATCGAGGCCAAGGGCCGCGACGGGCGGCTGCTGGTCGACCTCACGGGATTCCTGACGCGGGATGCGTTCGACCTTGCGAGCGCGCTGGCCTTTGGTGAAGGCGCGGCGAGCTATAGCCTTGCAGCCGACCGGTCGATGCCGGACACGGGCAATGTACTGTCCTTTCCGGACAATTCCGAGATCGATGCCTTCCTGACCTTCGAGACATCGCGCCCGAATGCGGAGACAGCCGCAACGGCCGCAGATGGACGGGCGGTGACCCTTATCCTGCACCATTCCTTCGTGCGCCTGCCGGACGACGGCTATGAGCCGCGCGCTTTTGATCAGCGTACGGCCAATATCGGCATGGGCTTCTATGATTTCTCGAGCCCCTTGGGCGAGCCAATCGTGACGCGCCTGTCGCGCCGGTTCCGGCTTGAGCGGGTTGATGCTGCGGCAGCCTCCGGGCCGGTGAAGAAACCGATCGTGTTCTATGTCGACAATGGCGCGCCGGAAGATGTGCGCAACGCCCTCATCGAGGGGACCAGCTGGTGGGCAGAGGGCTTCAAGGCCGCCGGGTTCGAGGATGCCTACCGCGTGGAAGTTCTGCCAGAGGACGCACATCCGCTGGATGTGCGCTATAACGTGATCAACTGGGTGCACCGGCAGACGCGGGGCTGGTCCTATGGCGGCAGCATCTCCGATCCGCGCACGGGTGAAATACTCAAAGCCAACGTCATCCTCGGCTCGCAGCGCGTGCGTCAAGACCGGATGATCTTCGAAGGGCTGGCGGGCGCGGGCACAACAGGCACAGGAAGCGCGGATGATCCGATCGAGATTTCGCTGGCGCGCATCCGGCAGCTGGCCGCGCACGAAGTGGGCCATACGCTGGGCATTGCGCACAACTTTGCGGCCAGCGGCAACGGGCGCGCTTCGGTGATGGATTATCCCGCGCCCTGGGTGAAGCCGCTGGCGGATGGCCGGCTGGACTTTTCGCAGGCGTACGGCGCAGGCCTTGGCGCGTGGGACGTTTTCACGATCAAATGGCTGTATACGGAGTTTCCCGGTGGCGGCGATGATCCTGCCGCGCTCGATGACATGGTGGAGGCCGCCTATGGTAGCGGGCTGCGGTTCGTGTCGGACGAGCATGCCAGGACTGTTGAAACTGCGCATCCGTTTGCCTCCGTCTGGGACAATGGGGCTGACCCGGTGGCGGCGCTGGACGAGACGATGGCTGTGCGGAGAATCGCTCTGTCAAACTTCGGGCCGCGCGTGCTGGCGCCGGGACGGGCAACGTCTGATCTCAATGCAGTGATCGTGCCGATCTATCTTTATCATCGCTACCAGATCGAAGCGGCGGCGAAGTTCATCGGCGGGCTGGACTTCCGCTATGCGGTCACCGGGGATGGCGAGGCGGCCGGGATGCCTGTAGCGCCGGGCGAACAGCGGCGCGCCCTCGCGGCGCTCGTGCGCACGCTGGATGCCGCGGCGCTGGACCTGCCCGACGCGCTGCTGAACCAGCTGACGCCGGGCGACGTCGGCTATGCGGGCGGCGGCAAAGCCGAGGAAGTGTTTCCGGGACGGACAGGTCCGGTGTTCGACCTAGGCGCAGCGGCAGACATCGCCGCGGGGCTCACGCTTTCGGCCGTGCTGGAGCCGTCGCGGGCGAACCGGTTGGTCGCTTTCGAGCAGCGCGCGGCGGGCGCGATGACGCTGCACGAGACGCTGGATACGCTGGACGCCGCCGTGTTCGCGCCGCAGCCGGAGGCAAGATTGGCGGCGCTGGCGCGCGGGGTGCAGGCGCGGCTCGTGGCGGAAATGATCGGTCTGTCGCGGAATGACGCGGCGGCGCCGGGGGTCAGCGCAGCGGTGGATACGAAGCTCGCGGCGATGCAGGCGCGGCTGTCCAAAAAGAACCGTTCACGGAGCGATACGGAGGCGGCGCACTTGGCTGCGCTCGCGGCGCATATCGAACGGCACCTAACGGGCGGCGCCCCTGCCATACCGGGGCCGCCGCCAGCGCTCGAAGCGCCTCCGGGCAGCCCGATTGGCGCGATGGGTCAGCTCGAAGAGTGCTGGTTCTGCGAAGCCGCGCTGGTCAGGTAGCGGGGCGCGGGCGGACACCGTTCAGGAACAGATTCACGCAGGTTCGTACCGAGGCCTTGATATCATCCGCACAAGGACGGAATTCTGGATCGAGCAGTGCGCGCGTGACGAGGCCGGCGCGGGCGAGTGAAATGAAGAGATAGGCGGCTTCGACGGGGTCTTCGATCTCAATCTCACGAGCCTCGGCGCGGTCGGCCAGATAGGCGGCCAGCGCCGCACTGACGCGGTCTGGTCCGTTTTTTTGGAAAGCCGTAGCAACGTCGGGAAACTTCGCCCCGAGACCGAGGATCAGCCGGTACAGCTCGAGCGAAGCGGGCTCGAGCAGCTTGGTCACGGACTGCTCAGCGATACGTGTGAGCCCGGTTTCAACCGGTGTATGGGCGGACAGTTCGACAAACATCGACGCCGTCAGGAGCTGCACGCGCTCGCTGATCACGGCGAGGAAGAGGCCCTGCTTATCGCCGAACTGGTTGTAGAGCGTGGTGAGGGAGCCGCCGGCGCGGGTGACAATCTCGGCCATGCTGGCGGCCTCGTATCCCTGCTCCAGGAACACTTCGAGCGCGGCCTTGAGGAAGGCCTCACGCCGCAGTCCGCCCCGGCTTGTCGGGGCAGCTTCGGTCACTTGAACCGGCGTGCGGGCCATGCGTGTCTTCCAGTAACTGACATTACACATATGCTAACTAAGTGTAATGAATATTACAAGTGTCCCTCCCATGCAAGAACGAGCCTCTTGAACAACCCGGACAACATCCTGCCCCCAACCCGAAAGCTTCGGGCGGGGCGCCAGCTGGCGCCGTCGCAGAGCCAGCCGCGTCCGCCTCCTCCCCGGGCGCGGCGGCTGCGGAGCCCGTCCGGATTGACCGGCGGCGATGAATGCAGGCGCCGCGGCGCACTGATTGCCCGGTCAGTTCAGCACGCCGAGCGCGCGGATCGATTGCCATACGTCGTCCACGGACACGTGCTGGAGCGTCGGCGCCGCGTTGATGATCACGGGTTTCGGACCGCGCGGGGCGGAATGGTCGGGGTTGCTTTCGCTGGTAGCGAAAAGGGCGATGCCCGGCGCGCCGGCGAGCGTGGCCATGTGCATAGGGCCGGTGTCATTGCCGACGACGAAGGCGGCCGTTTCCGCCAGCGTGACAATCTGGAAAAAATCCGTGCGCGTCACAAGACTTTTGACACGCGGTTCGCGCTTGACGATCTCCTGCGCAATCTGACCTTCGGCCGTACCGCCGATGATCGCGGGCATGATGCCGGTATCGGCGATGCGCTTGGCCAGGGCGGCGTAGTTCTCGACCGGCCAGCGCTTCGCTTCCCGGTGCGCGGAGGCGCCGGGGATCAGCAGCATGTAGGGACGGATGAGGCTGAAATAGGCGGGGTTCAGGCGCGGCGTGTTGCCGAGCTTCGGGCGCACCCAGCCGAGGTCCGGGAAAGGCGCAGACTTGCCAAGCCAGCGGCCGGAAGGCGCAACGCCCGCGACTTCCAACTGCTCGGCGAGCCGGTCAATCGTGTGCATTGTGGCGCGGGCCGGATTGTCATGGAAGAAGGCGCACTTCTCATGGTGGCCGGACCAAAGCGGCGCCTTGCCGCCGCGCTGGAGGGCAGAGAAGTAGTTCTTGGTGCGCCCGCTAGTCTGGAAGTCATAGATGATGTCGAACTTGGCGCGCTTGATGCGCTGGATCAGGGCGGCGGTCGCCTTCAGCCCCTCGGGCCTGCCATCGGTTTCGACGAGGTCCACATACGGGCAGACTTTCGCAAATTCCTCAAAGGGCGGGGTCGTCAGCAGCGTGATGCGGGCGGAAGGGTGAAACTCCCGGACCGCCCGCATGGCGCCCAGCGCCAGCACGAAATCACCGAGGGCGCTGAGTTTGATAACCAGCACCTCCTTTGCTTTCGTGCCCGGGTTCTCCGGGCTGGCGGTATTCGCCCGCGCGCTAGTCAATGGCTTGAATTCCCCTATTCCAGCAGGCGCTTATAGACGTTGAGGGTCGCCGCCTGAAGCCCCCTTTTGGAGAAGTGGCGCGTAACGTGCGCGCGGCCCTCACGGCCCATCGCCGCGCGGGCGTCCGGGCCCAGGGACAGAATGGCCCGCAGGGCGCCGGCGAGGGCCGGGGCGCTGCCGGGTTCGGCCCGGGTGCCGGTCCCGTATTCCACGACCGTTTCACGAGCTCCGCCATGGTCGGAGACGATCACGGGGCGTTCCATGGCGGACGCCTCGGCTGCGACCCGGCCGAAGGCTTCCGGGCGGATCGACGGGGCCAGCACGAGTCCCGCGGCCAGGTAGGCAGCTGGCATGTCGGCGGATGTGATATGCTGGGAGACCTGCGCCATGCCGGTAAGGCCGAGGCGGGTGATCTGCTGCTCGAGTTCGGTGACGTAAGCGTCCCGGCCCTGCGCGTCGCCGGCAAGCACGAGCACAAGGCCGGCGCGTTCCTCGGGTGACAGGAGGGCGAGCGCTTCGAGTGCGAGGCCCTGGCCTTTCCAGCGCGTGAGCCGTCCCGGGAGCAGCAGGACAAGGCGCGGATCGCCCGCAAGGCCCCAGAGGGCGCGGACGCGCCCGACATCGGCAGGCGGGACGACGGCCGGATCGAAGACCGCGAGATCCACACCGCGGGGGATGGTTACGATTCGGGCGGGATCGGTGCCGTGCACCTCGCGGATATGAGCGGCGATCCACTGTGAGTTGGCGATCACCAGATCGCCCTTGGCCATAACGGAATTGTAAGCGCGCTTGAGGCCGGACGTGCCGGAATAGGCACCGTGATAGGTGGTGACGAAGGGCACGCCTTGAGCTTTCGCTGCGGACCAGGCGCTCCAGGCCGGTGCGCGGGAGCGGGCATGCACGAGGCTGACATTCTGCTCGCGGATGACCTGGCGCAGCCGGCCTTCGTTAAGCTTGATCGTGACGGGGTTGCGGGATTTGGCATCCATGCGGATCAGTTCGCCGCCGAGGCGCGCGAACTCTGGCTCGAGACGCCCGCCCTTGCTGGCGAGCAGCGCGCGCCCGCCCGCCTCGACGATCGCTTCGGTGACTTCCAGCACGGTGCGCTCAACGCCTCCGGCCGACAGCTCCGGCGCGACCTGGAGAATCGTCTTTCCCTTAAGTTCCGGTAACCCGGCCATAACGCGGCCCGCCCTACTCGCTTGACAGGCGAGAGAGATGGCGGAAGGCAACCCACATGACAACGGAATCTTTCATCTCACCCGAAGGCAGGCGCCTTGCCTTCCGCCGCACAGCTGCAACAGCGAGCGGGGCAAGTTTTGTCTGGCTATGCGGGTTCAAGTCCGACATGAACGGCAGCAAGGCGCTGGCGGTCGAGGCCTGGGCCAAGGCGCGCGGGCACGGCGCGCTGCTGTTCGACTATTCGGGTCACGGGGCGTCCGGCGGCCGGTTCGAAGACGGCACGATCAGCGCCTGGCGCGAAGATGCCCTCGCCTCGATTGATGCGCAGACCGAGGGACCTCTGGTGCTCGTCGGCTCCAGCATGGGCGGCTGGATGGCGCTGCTGGCGGCAATGGCGCGCCCCGAACGCGTTAAGGGCCTCGTCCTGATCGCCCCGGCCCCGGACTTCACTGAGAAACTGATGTGGCCGGAATTCACGCCCGAGCAACAGGCGGAGATCATGGACGAAGGCTTTACACTGCGACCTTCAGACTACGGAGAACCTTATGCGATCACGCGGGCGCTAATCGAGGACGGGCGGCAATGGTCGATCCTCGACAAGGACATTCCGTTCGCCGGACCGGTGCACATCCTGCAAGGCATGCAGGATGCGGACGTACCCTGGGGCCATGCGTTGGCGCTGGCGACGGCTTTGACGGCAGACGACCTCGTGCTGCAACTGATCAAGAACGGCGACCATCGGCTGTCGCGCGAGGACGATATCGCGCGGCTGATGGCCATTTGCGAGGAGATGGCGGCGCTGGTTCGCGCCTGATTCAGACCCGAAGCAAGATCGCAGCGGCGTCATCGCGCGCTTTCAAGCGGACGCCGCGCGGTGTCACTTCGTGCTGGCGTAGGGCGCTGATCGAAGTGGCGAGGCCATCCTTGAGGACGCGGGCAAGAAGGCTTGCTGGTGTGTCGAGACGGTAGGGCTCAATGAAGCGGAAGAAGCCGTCCGTCATCAGAAGGACAAAAGCGCCGGACGGCAGCATAACTCGCTGCGTGTTCAAATGCGCGGCAGCAGATGGATTGAGCGTAAGTAGGCCGCGTTCCGGCGCATTGGCGACGCGGCGCTGGGCCTGGAGGATCGCCCAGCGGTCGCCCGGCGAGAGAGACAGCATGCGGGCCGCATCGCGTGTTTCGGCGTCCGCCTTTTCCGCTGTGCCAATCAGGTGGGCCGCGTCCCCGGCGATCTGAGCAATCGCGAAACAGTCCCCCGCCCAGACGAACTCACAAGTATCGCCCTCGCGGCGCACCCACATTGCGGAAGCGACTGGCATCGCCTCGCCGGGCAGGCTGGCAAGGGGTGCCTTTGACGTGCGTTCCGCTTCGGCGCGCACATCCGTCAGCACACGGCTGAAATAGGTCCTGGCATCTTCGCCCGCAGCCGGGCCAGACATCAGCCGCGACGATGTGGCTTCAGCGAGCCAGGCGGCGCCACTTTCGGCGTCCGGGAAAGGTTTGACGTCGGTCGCATCCGTCGCTCCGTCGATCACCCAGCCGCGGCCGGCGGCGGCGTCGAAGCCCAACCGGTCATCGCCAGTCTTGCCGTTTGTGCCGGCATCATTGACGCTGTCCAGAACCTCGATGCCCATCTCAGAGCCCCGCCCCTCTCAGCCCTTATCCGCGGCCTTGCAGTGCGCGACGATGGCGTTCGCATGGCCGTGGCCGAGTTTGTGCTCGGTCTTCAGCCAGCTGACGATCTCGGCATGCTTGGCGCCTTTGCGAGCGGCGACGAGGGCGAACCAGTGGGACATCTTCTTGTCATAGGTCTTCTCGATCGAGGGGAAATAGGATGCTGGGCCCTTGATCGGCTCGGATGTCGGATCGTCGGCCATGATAGCCTCCATTGGGGTGAGGCCGCTGACATCAGCGGCCTGATATCGTCTGCGCCTAGTCGCGCAGCAGTTCGTTGACAGCCGTCTTCTCGCGCGTTTTGGAGTCCACGGTTTTCACGATGACGGCGCAGGCGAGCGAGGCCCCCCCCTTGGGGTCAGGCAGCGTGCCGGGCACGATGACCGAATAGGGCGGAACCTTGCCATAGATGATCTCGCCGGTCTGGCGGTTCACGATCTTGGTGGACTGGGTGATGAAGACGCCCATCGCGAGGACCGAGCCTTCGCCGACGATGACGCCTTCGACGACTTCCGAGCGGGCGCCGATGAAGCAGTTGTCCTCGATGATCGTGGGGTTGGCCTGCAGCGGCTCAAGTACGCCCCCGATGCCGGTACCTGCGGAGATGTGGCAATTCTTGCCGACCTGCGCGCATGAGCCGACCGAGGCCCAGGTGTCGATCATCGTGCCTTCGCCCACATGTGCACCGATGTTCACGTAAGACGGCATGAGGACAGCGTTCCTGGCGATGAAAGCGCCGCGGCGCACGGCCGAGGGCGGCACAGCGCGGAAGCCGGCCTCCTTGAATTCTTTGGCGCCCCAACCTTCGAACTTGGATGGCACCTTGTCCCACCAGTTGCCGCCGCCGGGCGTGCCGGAGATGACGCCGTTGGCGTTGAGGCGGAACGAGAGCAGCACGGCTTTCTTCAGCCATTGATGCACGGTCCAACTGCCGTCGGCTTCCTTGGTGGCCACGCGCGCTTCGCCGGAATCGAGCAGGCTGATGGCTGCATCGACGGCTTCGCGCACTTCGCCGGCCGTCTCGGTGGAGAGCGTATCGCGCACCTCCCAGGCTGAATTGATTACGCGGGAAAGGGCATCAGACATCGGTCTCGTCTTTCGGTTCAGCCGGCGGGCGCGGCGCGGCCTGGTCCAGGAAGGCCGCGAGGTCGCCGGTGGTGTAGTCGATGTGCCCGGCGCCGTCACCCCCGAACACGTCCCCTGCCCCGGCGGGGCGGGCTTCGATCGGCTCGTGGCTCCAGTCCTTCGCAGACTGGACGAGCACTGTGGTGAAGCCAAGTGTCTTGGCGGGCAGGAGGTTTCGGGCAAGGTCCTCAAAAAAGGCTGCGCCATGCGGCTCGACCTTATGGAGGCGGCAGAAGCGCTCATAGGCAGGCAGGTGAGGTTTCGGGGTGTAGGCGCTTTCCTCAATACCGAAACTATCCGTGAAGAGATGGGCGAGGCCCATCTTCTCGGTGACGCGTTCGGCATGCCGCCGCGGGCCGTTGGTGTAAATGAACTTGCGGCCAGGCAAGGCGGCTATGGCGCTGCGCAAGTGCGGCAGGTCCGGCAGGGGCGACAAATCGATCTCGTGCACGAAGTGCAGGAACTCGGCGGGGTCGAGACCGTGCTCGGTCATCAGTCCCGAGAGGGTTGTGCCGTAGGTCGCGTAATAATGCTTCTGCAGCTTGCGCGCCTCAGCGCGCTCCAGACCTGTCAGGCGTGCGACGAAATCGGTCATGCGGGTGTCGATCTCGGCGAAGAGATCGCACTCGGCCGGGTAAAGCGTGTTGTCGAGATCGAATACCCAGTCCGTAACGTGATCCAGAAGCGGGGCTGCGGGCGGCTTAATCGTCATCCTTGGTCGGTTCCAGAAAGTCGCGTTCGAAGAATTCGTAAACGAGCTTGCGCTCGGTCGGCGGCGGCGTGCGCGTGAACAGGGCGGTACGGTAGGAGCCGTCCTCGCAATTCTCGCGGCCGGAGATGGCGAACTTCGAGCGGCCGACGCAGAAGGCTTCTGAGGCACGTGCCAGCGTGCGCAGGCCGGTCGGCTCTTCCATTTCAGCATAAACGAAGTGCTCTGATCCGCGCAGCGGCCGGTCCACGACGCGGGCGCAGCCGCCCGCCTCGATCCGCCACCAGCCGCGGCTTTCCCAGCCTTCCGTGCTGCGCCGGGCAATCGCGCTCCAGATGCGGTTTTTCGTTCGGTTGCAGAGCGTGAAACCGACACTTCGGCTGCGCTCTTCAGCGGCTTGTTCAAGATAATCGATCAGGTCTGCGTCGGAGGTGTTCGCCGGAAGGGATTTCATCTGCAGGAAATCATTGATCGCGGCGCGGGTGCGCGCGCCAATATTGCCGTCAATGTTGCCGGATACGATGCCGGCTTCGTCCAGCAGGCGCTGGAGGCCGGCGTCACGCGCGCGTTCGAGTGACCATTCCTCGACCTCGCTGAAATTGGTTCGCCAGCTGTCATTGTTGGTAATACTGACGGGGCGAAAGCCTTGCGCCTCGAGGCCCATGGCCGCGCAATCGGGTGGGCTTTCGAGGGAGAAGCCGCCCGTCGGATCAACGCAGAGTTCGAGCCGGCCGCCCCATTCGCGGCCGCCGCCCTGATGGGCGCTGGAGCCGCGACCGTAGAGGTAATGGATGCCGGGTGTCAGCGGGCCGGGCAGCGCAAATTCGCAGCTGCCGGGAGGCAGCTTCGTCCAGCCTTGCACGGAAGTGCCAGCGCCCTCGGCGCGCCCGACCGCCGCTTCGATGATGAAGCTCGTCTTGTTACAGAGTTCCCAGCCGCCTTCGCCCTGCGCGCGCGCTGGCAGGGCCAGCGCGGTGGTGGCGGCAATTACAAGTGCCGCAATTCTAAGAAACCAGCGTTCCAGCGCCATGTTCGGTAAAAAGCTCCATGAGCAAGGCGTGCGGAGCACGACCGTCGAGAATAACCGCCGCCCCAACGCCATGGATCACGGAATGGGCTGCGGTTTCAAGTTTCGGTATCATGCCACCAGCAGCTGTGCCGTCCGAGATCAGGCCTGGAATGTCGGCCACACGGATTTCGCGGATCAGGTTTTTCTGCTTGTCGAGCACTCCGGCGACATCCGTCAGGAGCAAAAGGCGGCTAGCACCAAGGGCGGCTGCGACCGCGCCGGCGGCCGTATCAGCGTTGATGTTGTAGCGCGCGCCATCCTCGCCGATGCCGACAGGGGCAACAACCGGAATGAGATCGTCATCGGCGTCGCGCAGGGCTTTGAGCACGGCAATGTCGACGTGTTCAGGTTCGCCAACATAACCGAGATCCACGATGCTCTCGATATTGCTGTCGGGGTCTTTCTGCGTTTTCGTCGCCTTGCGGGCGCGGATCAGGTTGCCGTCCGCGCCGGACAGGCCCACCGCCTTGCCGCCGGCGGCGTTAATGGCGCGCACGATGGATTTGTTGATCGGGCCGGAAAGAACCATCTCGACGACTTCCATCGTCGCATCGTCCGTGACGCGCAGGCCGTCGCGAAACTCCGACTTGATCGCCAGCTTGTCGAGCATCGCGCCGATTTGGGGACCGCCGCCGTGGACGACGACCGGATGGATGCCGAGCAGCTTCAGGAGCACCACGTCGCGCGCAAAGGCTTTGGCGAGTTCGGGATCCACCATCGCGTGCCCGCCATACTTGATGACGATCGTCTGGTTGTCATAGCGCTGCAGGTAAGGCAGCGCCTCGGACAAGGTGCGAGCGGTGAGCAGGGCCTCGGACTGGGCCAATTTCAAGGCGTCGTTCATGGACCGGGTGTCTAGTGCGTTTTGGCGGCCGCGCGCAATGCCCGATCAGCCCAGCGACCGCATCATGAACACGCTGTGAGGATCGTCGACATAGTCGCCGAACGGGCCGCAATACGAAAAGCCGTAGGCTTCATAGAGGCGGTGCGCGGGGATGAACGCGTCCATCGAGCCGGTTTCGAGATAGAGCGCCGTGTAGCTGCGCCGGCGTGCCTCGGCGAGGATGTGCTCGAGCATCCGGCGGCCAAGGCCCCGGCCGCGCTGGACTTCGCGGGTGTGCATCGATTTGATCTCGCCCGCGCCATCGCCAAGGTCTTTCAGCCCCCCGCAGCCCAGGAGCGCGCCATCTTCCCATAGGCTCCAGACGGTCACCGACGGCTGGCGCAAGCCGTCAATCGGCAGGAAGTGGCAGCTCTCGGGCGGCGACGCCGCCAGCATGGTGCGCGCGTGAATGGCGATCAGTTCGGCGATCTCTGGACCGGCAAGATCGTCGGCTCGGATTTCGAGCATGGCAATATCCCCCTGGCGGAAGGTCTAAAGCAGCTAAAGGAAGCTCGCAATCTCGGCGCGGAGCTCCGGGATTCCCCAGCCCTTTTCTGATGAAGTTTGCAGCACGATGGGATGGGCTGCGCCGCGTTTCTTGAGCTTTGCGGCGACCGCTGCGGCGGTTTTTTCGACCTCCGCCTTGGGTACCTTGTCCACCTTGGTCAGGATGATCTGGTAATTGACGGCGGCGCCGTCGAGCAGGTCCATGATCTCGTTGTCGGTGTCCATGAAACCCCGGCGGGAATCGACCAGCAGGAAGACGCGCCGGAGGCTCGGGCGGCCGCGCAGGTAAGAACGGATGAGCTTCGTCCAGGCGGCGACCTGTGTCTTAGAGACCTGCGCATAGCCGAAGCCCGGAAGGTCGACGAGGAAGAGGCGGCCATCGTTGATGTTGAAATAGTTCAACTCGCGTGTGCGGCCCGGCTCGGTCGAGGCGCGCGCAAGCTTAGCGCGCCCAGTGAGGGCATTAATCAGGCTGGACTTGCCGACATTCGAGCGGCCGGCAAAACACACTTCTACACGGTCCGCAGGCGGAAGACCCTGCAGGTTGACGACGCCCATGACGAATTCCGCGTTGCCGGAGAACAATACCCGGCCCGCTTCGATAAGATCATCAGGATGCGACGGCGCGTCCACGCCTATTGCGCCGGGGCTTTACGTCCACCGAGATACCTGGCGACAAACTTGCCAACTTCTGTCTCAGCGCCGTTGGCCCGCATGATGATGTACTGCTGGATGAAGGTCAGGATGTTCGACCAGACCCAGTAGAGCACGAGACCGGCGGCAAAACCTCCGAACACGAACATGAAGACAAGCGGCAGCGCCATGATGATGCGCGCCTGCATCTTGTCCGGTGGCGGAGGCGATAGCGACTGCAGCACCGCCATCGTTGCCCCGTAGAGGATGGGCAGGATGCCAATGCCGATGATCACGCCAATGATCGGGATAGCCTTGATGTCGGCGGCGTCCCAGAAGGACAGAAGGCCGAACAGGTTTCCGAAGGCCGTCGGATCGGGCGCCGAGAGATCCTTCATGTACCAGAAGGGCTCGTGGCGCATGTCCAGCGTCACGTAAAGCGTCTTGTAGAGTGCGTAGAAGATCGGGATGGTCACCAGGATCGGCAGGCAGCCGCCGATCGGGTTGGCGCCGCCTTCCTTGTAGAGCTTCAGCATTTCCTGCTGGCGGCGCTGCGGATCGGACGCGTAGCGCTCGGTGATTTCCTTCATCGGTTCTTGAAGCTTCTTGAGCTTCGCCATCGACTTGAAGCTGGCATTGTAAAGCGGCACGAGAGGCAGCTTGACGAGCACGGTGAAGGCAAGGATTGCCCAGCCGAAGGCGCCGACGATGCCGTGCAGCCAATGCAGGACGTAGAAGAAGGGTTTGGTCAGGAAGAAAGCCCACCCCCAGTCGATGGCATCGACGAGACGGGGGATGTCGCCTGTCTTCTCGTAAGCCCGCAGGATCTCGAACTTCTTGGCGCCGGCGAAGATACGGTTCTCGACCGTGACAATTGCGCCGGGCGCAATCTCGACCGCGTTGCCTTCGGTGCGCACTTCCAGCGGGCCGCCGCGGGCAAGGCTCGCGCGGTTGACCGAGGCGGTGAACGGCGTTGCCTGCGCGGGTACGAGCGCGCTCATCCAGTATTTGTCGCTGAGCCCCCACCAGCCACCTGTCGTGGTGGAGAACTTGCCCTCGGGCGACTCGCCATCGATCTTCTTCGACTCGACGAGCGGTTTGTACTTCTTAAGTCGAAGCGTGTTGTCCATGACGCCCATCAGGCCCATGTGCGCGAGACCATTGGCTTCAGCCGCGACGCCGGGCTCGGTGGCGTTCAGGAACTGCTTGTAATCGCCCTGCCGCTCGATAGAGCCGATGGGACGCAGGCTTTTGGCCGCGCCGGACGTATTGGTGACGGTGTCGCGGAAGGTAAAGAGGAAGTTCTCGTCGACCGAAACCTGCCGGTCGATGGTGACGCCGCCGGATTCGAGGCGCAGGTTGACCGGGGTGGTGGAGCTGAGAACGCCCTCGCCAACCTGCGTCCATTGCGAATTGCGCCCGGCGATCAGCGTGTTTCCCTCGGCCCAGTAATAGGTCGAGAAATAACCGAACTCGGATTCCTCCGGACGCAGCAGGCGGATTTCCTCGATCTTCTCGACCGTCACGAAATACTGCTTCAGCTTCAGGTCATCGAGACGGGCGCCGGCGAGGCGGATCGAGCCATCCACGGAGGCGGCGTCCAACTTGATGCGGGCGGAAGCGGCGAGCGCGTCCGGCAGCGGCTTGGGGCCGGCCGCCTCGGCCGCTGCCGTATCAACCGAAGCTGTCTGCTCCTGCGCGGCCAACTGGGCCTGCTGGGCCTGATACTTCTTCTGCGCCGGCTCCATCACGAGTATCTGATAGAGAAAGACGAACGCAATCATCGCCGCCATGGCGAGCAGGAAATTGCGTTGTTCTTCTTTTTCCATGAATGAAATTCCGCAGGTCTGTGGGCAGGGCGCCGGGTGTGCGCCCGAGGGGCATCAAATGCGCGCGAGGCTTATCAGCGCGCTTTCCATATCGTCAAGCAATCGGCTCCAGCCGACTTCGAGGGTCGCCTCCCGGGCGATGAACACATAGTCGCATCCGGAGCGCCCATAACGGGGAAGCAAGCGCCGGGCGGCTTCCCGAAGGCGGCGTTTCGCCCGGTTGCGCTCGACTGCCCCGCCGATCTTCTTGGTGGCCGTGAACCCTTCGCCGACATGCGGCTCAAGCGCCTCCCCTGCCCGGGTCCGGGCCTGGATCACCAACGATTTGCGGCGCTCGGTTATGCCGTCACGCGCAAATGTGAATTCGCGCCGCTTCTTGAGGCGGCGCGTTTCCATCAGTTGTATGTTTTCGGGGCCGGACATGATAGGCCCTCCCGGTCGGCGGCGCTATTGAGCCCGCGAAGGCGCCAAATCAGGCCGTAAGGGTCTTTCGGCCCTTGGCGCGGCGGCGGGCCAGAACCTTGCGGCCATTTTTGGTGGCCATGCGCTCGCGGAAGCCGTGAGTGCGCTTGCGGCGGAGGTTGCTCGGCTGGAAAGTGCGTTTCATCGGACTGCTCTGGGCTTGAATTGCGGCTTGGAATTCGGGAAACGCGGCTGATACAGGTGGGCGCAGGTAAGGTCAAGCCGGAGCGGACGCAGAATCGCACCTGCTGCAAAGCCCGCTATCACCGCTTCGTGAGATGCAGGACTGTCAGGTAGGGACTAAGTGACCCCCGAGGCTTTCTTGCCCCAAATGGAGAAACGCAGATGCGCCGGTTCGCTTTCGCAGTCCTTGCCCTTGCGGCCACTCTTTTGCCCGGCGCCGGCGCCGCCGATACACGTCCGAAGCCCCCTGCGGAGACCGCCTTGCCCGCCCAACATGCCGACTGGACCCGAATCCTGAAAAAGTACGTGAAAGCCGGCAGCGACGGCATCACGCGGGTGGACTATGCAGGGCTTACGGCGTCAAAGACCGACCGCGCCGCGCTGGATGCCTACATTGCCGGGTTCGCGGACGCAGACCTTTCGGCCAGGACAGATGCGAACTTCGCAGCCTGGGCGAACCTCTATAACGCCGTCACCGTGCGCCACATCGTGGAGCGATATCCGGTGAAGTCGATCAGGGACGGTTACCTGACCGGCCCCTGGAAAGAGGTGAAGGTGCGCGCGGGCGGCGACGAGGTGTCGTTGGACGCCATTGAGCACAAGATCCTGCGCAAGACCTGGGGTACGCCGGAGGTTCACTACGCGATCAATTGCGCGTCCTACAGCTGCCCCAATCTTCCGGCCAAGGCCTGGGAGGCCTCAAACTTGAAGAAGGATCTGGACGCTGCCGCGCGCGCCTATGTGAACCATCCGCGCGGGGTGACTGTCACTTCGAAGGGCCTCACGGTGTCGGAAATCTATAATTGGTTCGAGGCCGATTTCGGCGGATCGAAATCCACAGTGATCGAGCACCTCCTCAAATATGCCGAACCGGCGCTCGCGGAGAAAATCCGCGCCAAGCCGAAGATCGTCCGCTATCAGTATGACTGGTCGCTCAACGATGCGGCGAAGCTCAAAAAGTCCTGACCCGATGACCGACACCCCGCCCCCTCTCTGGCGCCGTCTCTGGCCGGTCGCTCTGATCGCCGCCGCGCTCATCACCGCCTGGGCCAGCGGGGTGCACCGGTATCTTTCGCTCGACACGTTACGCGAGCAGCAGGACGCGCTTCGCAGCTTCGTGGCGGCGAATCTCGTGTTGTCTTTTATCATCTACATTGTCGTTTACGCGGCGGCGACATTGCTGATGCTGCCGGGCGCCATGTGGATCACGATTGCCGGCGGCTTCCTGTTCGGCCTGTGGGGCGGCACACCGGCCACAGTGATGGGTGCCACGATCGGCGCAAGCCTTCTGTTCATTGCGGCAAAATCCTCCGTGGGCAGCGCATTGCGCGAGCGTGCGGGTCCGTTCCTCCAAAAGCTGGAGAAGGGCTTTCAGGAGGACGCTTTGTCCTACATGTTTGCGCTGCGCTTCCTTCCCGTCGTGCCGTTCCCGGTCGCCAACATTGCGCCTGCGCTGTTCGGAGCGAAGTACCGAGACTATGCCATCACCACCGCCCTCGGCATCATTCCGGGCGTGATCGCCTATACCTTGATCGGCGCAGGACTGGGCGCCACGTTTGCGGCAGGCGGCGACCCCGATCTTGGCAGCGTTGCCCGCAACTTTATCCCGGCGTTTATCGCCCTCGGCGTCGTCTCGCTCCTGCCCGTCGTCTATAAGAAACTCTTTGCGAAGAAGGTGCCTGCCTGATGGCTGATGTCCGCACCCTGAAGGCTGACCTGTGCGTCATCGGTGCCGGCTCGGCGGGTCTGTCGGCCGCCGCCGGCGCGGCGATGCTCGGGCTCAAGGTCGTACTGTTCGAGAAGCATGAGATGGGCGGGGATTGCCTGAACTATGGCTGCGTGCCGTCCAAAGCCCTGCTGTCGGCCGCCAAGGCTGCGCATGCGCCTGCGGACTCGGCAAAGTTCGGCGTGATGCTGGCACCCGCCCAAGTGGACTGGAACGGCGTCAAAGCGCACGTTCGTAAGACCATCGAGACGATCGCTCCTGTCGACAGCCAGGAGCGTTTCGAGGGTCTTGGCTGCACGGTCATTCGCGAAGCCGCGCGATTTGCTGATCCGTCCACGGTCGTTTCGGAATCGGCACGCGTCAAGGCGCGGCGGATTATCGTAGCTACCGGCAGCCGCGCCTTGGTTCCGCCAATTCCAGGCCTCTCGGACCTGCCCTACTTTACGAATGAGACCATCTTCTCGGCGCCCGAATTGCCGCAGCACCTGATCGTGCTCGGCGGCGGGCCGATTGGTCTTGAACTTGCGCAGGCCTTCACGCGTCTCGGCGCGAAAGTCACCGTCATCGAAATGGGCCGCGCGCTTGCCCGGGCCGATGCAGACCATGCGAAGATCGCTGTCGAAGCCCTGCGCGGCGAAGGCGTCACCATCCTAGAAGGCCACAAAGCCGCGCGCGTGTCTGGTGATCCCGGGCGCATCACCGTGCATGCCGAATGTCCGGCTGGCGAGACAGCGATACATGGCACGCATCTGCTCGTGGCGCTCGGCCGGCGCGCCGTCCTTGACGGGCTCGACCTCGACAAAGGCAATGTCGCACATACGCCGACCGGCATCACAGTCAGTGATACGCTCCGCTCCCGGAGCAATCCGCGCGTCTGGGCGCTGGGCGATGCAGCGGGCCGCGAGCAGTTTACGCATATCGCCGGCTGGCACGCTTCGGTGTTCATCCGGCGCGCGTTTTTCAAACAGGGCAGCAAGGCGTCAAGCCTGCCCGTGCCGTCCGTAACCTATACATCACCAGAAATCGCCCAGATCGGGCTTACGGAAGCCGAAGCGCGCGCGAAGTTTGGCGATGCGGTGAAGACCTCGTCCTTCCCCTTCCACGACAACGACCGCGCGATCGCCGAGGGCAAAACGCTTGGCGGCGCCAAGCTTGTGCTCCACAAAGGCAAGCTGGTGGGGGCCTCGGTGGCCGGGGACAGCGCCGGCGACATCCTTCAACTCGTCTCGGTCGCCATGTCGAACGGGCTCAAGTTGACCGCGCTGACAAATTTCATCTCACCCTACCCGACCCGGGCTGAAGTGGTGAAGCGCGCCGCCTCGGCCTATTTCACGCCCAGCGTCTTCGGCAAACCCGCCCGCACCCTCGTGGGCATCCTGCAACGGTTTGCGTGATTCAGGCCTTTCCCGGCACGGCATAAAGCGGGGCGGCCCCGTTTCCCTCCGGCTTGATTTCGCTTAAGTCTCTGCGCGTGAGCGCCGACCCGCCTGACCCTGATCCACAGCTGCCGGGACTGAGGCGCTTCGCCGACAGCCTCTCGGGCCGTCTGTTCGCGCTGACGCTCGGCGCAATCCTTCTGACCGAGTTCCTGATCTTCATTCCTTCGGTCAGCGGATTGCGGACGCAGTGGCTTGAGGAGCGCGTGGCCGCTGCGCGCATCGCTGCTCTGGCCCTGGAGGCTGCGCCGATGCGGGAAGTGTCCGCCGAGCTGTCGGGATCTCTTCTGATGAAAGCCGAAGTGCTAGCCGTCGCCGAACTCGAGGACGACATGCGCTTCCAGCTGCTCGCCCCGGCGAGCCAGATCGAAGGTCCCATGCGGACCATCGACCTGCGCGGGTCGACCATGATGGGCCGGTCGATGGCCGCCATCTTCGAGTACTTCGCGCCGGAAGGCGAAATCCTGATCGTCTCTGCAGACGGGTCGAATGCAGCGCGGGTCATCGAGATTGTGGTGCCCCAAGCGCCCCTGAAAGAAGCGCTGGCCGCCTTCGCTTGGCGCGTTGCGGGATTGTCGCTGATCATCGCTCTTGTGGCGGCAGCGCTGATTTATGCCGTGCTCGACGCGCTCGTGGTGCGGCCCATGAAGCGCGTGACGATCAGCGTGGAGCAGTTCAGCCGCGATCCGGGAAGCTGGACGCGGCGCCTGTCTCCCACCACACGCCGCGACGAGATCGGCCGTGCGCAGAATGCGCTTTCGGGCATGGAAAGGGCCGTCGCCGACGCCTTCCGCCAGCGCGCACACCTTGCCGAGCTCGGCAGCGCGGTCGCCAAGATCAACCATGACCTGCGCAACTCGCTCGCGTCTGCCCAGCTCGTGTCCGATGTGCTCGCGAAATCGGAGGACCCCCGCATCATGCGCGCCGCCCCGCGCCTCGAACGAGCGCTGGAGCGGGCGATCGACCTTGCCACTGCGACACTCGACTATGGCAAGGCGGCGCAGCGCCCACCGAAACTGCAATCCGTCAGCCTCCGGATGGTTTTGCGCGAATCGGCCGATGAAGCCCTGAGCGGCGTCACAACCATCATGAACACGAATGTGCCGGCCGAATTTACCTTCCAAAGTGACCCCGACCATTTGCACAGGATTGCCGCCAACCTCCTGCGCAATGCGGCTGAAGCCATGACGCAGGCGGAAAGCCCGGTTCGCCGGATCGATATCTTCCTCACCCCCGGCGCGTTGGTCTTCCGGGATACGGGCCCCGGCTTGCCTGAGACGGCGCGCGCAAACCTGTTCAAGCCGTTTTCCGGATCCTCACGCACGCTCGGCACCGGCCTCGGCCTCGTCATCGCCCACGAGTTGGCCGCAGCGCTCGGCGGAGAACTGACGCTGCTGGAAACCGGCGAGGCAGGCACCGCATTCAGGCTCGCGCTTCCGGGACTGCCGGCATGACGCTCTATGCGCCGCCGCTCACGGCGATCAATTTCTTGCACGTTGATAACGACTTGATCGCGATCGACAAGCCTTCGGGCCTTCTATCCGTGCCCGGACGAGGTGAAAACAAGGCCGATTGTGCGGCAGCGCGTGTGCAAGCGAAACATCCAGATGCGCTGACCGTGCACAGGCTCGACATGGCAACCAGCGGCTTGCTGCTATTTGCGCGCGGAAAGGCCATGCAGCGGGCGCTTTCGGGCCTGTTCGAACGCGGCGAAATCGCGAAGCGCTATATCGCAGACGTGTGGGGTGCGCCGGAGCCGGGTGCGGGAGAGATCAGTCTTCCGCTCGTGACCGACTGGCCCCGCCGGCCGCTTCAGAAAGTAGACTGGGACATCGGCAAACCGAGCGTCACGCGCTACGAAACGCTGGCCTCATCGGGAAGCGCCAGCCGCTTGCAACTCACACCGCTTACGGGACGCTCTCATCAATTGCGCGTGCACCTTGCCGAACTCGGGCATCCGATTCTCGGCGACGAATTCTATGCGCATCCTGAGGCTCTCGCGGCGCGCCCTCGCCTTGCGCTGCATGCCGCCTACCTTCGCTTCGTCCACCCAGACACGGGCGAGGCGCTGGCGCTGGAATCGCCCTGCCCCTTTTAGGTTTCACGTCAGTTCTGAGCCGCAAGCGCAAGCAGCATCGCGTCCATGGCGGGCGTCGCCGGCGCGGCATCCGCCGCGCGGTCATTGGAGATCACCGAAAAGACGAGCGTCTGCCCGCTCGCAGCGGTCAGGAAGCCGGACAGGGCATTCACACCTTGCACCGTCCCCGTCTTCGCGAAGATACGCCCCTCAAGCGGTGTGCCTCTGAAACGTCGGGAAAGTGATCCGGCCTTCCCGCCGACCGGCAGCGTCGCCCGGAACGCCTCGCCCCAGTTCTGGGTCGTTGTCCAAGTGAGGAACTGCACAGTGGCTTCGGGCGTGACGCGGTTATAGGGCGAAAGCCCCGAGCCATCGAACAGTTCGATCCCGTTCCGGTCAATTCCCGCCTCGTCCAACATGGCGTGGACCGCGTCGAGACCGTCGTCTGCAGACTCGCCCCCAACGGCGCGCGCCATGTGGCGCAGAAGCACTTCAGCCGACAGGTTGTCACTATCCTTTGCCGTATTGATGACTGTTTCAAGCAAGGGCGGCGGCGTAAGCCTGGCCAGCTCTGCATCGACCATCAGATCGTTCCGTAAGCGGACCTTCGCGCCTCCCTCAACCGTGACGCCGCGGGCACGGAGCAGGCGTACGAGCCGTTCTGTGGCGGTTTTCGCCGGATCAGGCACGCTGAGGAAATAGCTACGCGGCGGCGTTCCAGCCGGAAGGCTACCCGTGATTTGCACCTCGTCGGATCCGGGCCAGCGCAATACGCTCAGCAGGTTCTCGCTGCCGGTCGCGCTGGTGATCGCTTCGATATTGAGCCGCAACACGTCGTCACCGGGAGCCCACACTGCGGACACCGGCGCGCCTTCGGCAGCGCCGGGCGAGACCCGCAATTCGGCTGCATTGCCGTTGACAGTCAAGGCCGACACGGGCGCGCCGAAATAGAATGGAAGATTGTTCCAGCTCCAGCCGAGGCCGAAGGGTTCATGCGGGAACAATGTTTCGTCGCCATAGACGTCGGTAACACGCGTGATGCCACGCCGAACAATGGCGTCCGCCAGTTCATGCAGGCAGTTGGAGACACAATCCGCGCCGTCGCGCACCGTCGGATCGCCCGCTCCGGCGAGGCGCAGCGAAGGCGGCTTGCCATCCGGTTCGGGAACAAGGTGCAGGGTCGTGCCAAGCTCTGGTTGGGATTTTCTGAGATCAGGCAGCAGACGGAACGCGGCTGCGGCTGTGAACAGCTTCGTGTTCGAGGCCGGGATGAAGCGTTCGTCCGCCCGGCTTGCCCGCACCACTTTGCCGCCGAGTGTGGCCGCCATGACGCCAAAGCGCGATCCCTCGCCCGTGGCTTCCAGGGCCTGCGGGATCTCCGCCGAAGTCTGCGCCGGTGGCGCCGGCGCCGTGGCACATGCGGCCAGGACGAGGCCAAGGCCCAAGGCGGCGGCGAGCCGAGACCTGTGGATCCACATGCGCAATGCTTTCATCGTCAATTCCATCCTTGTCATGACAATCGCTTCCGCGTGCGCCCCTCATGCGGCCGCGCCGAGGCGGGATCATCCGGCCAGTCATGTTTGGGATAGCGCCCGCGCATGTCCTTGGCCATGTCCTTATAACCGCCGCCCCAGAAGCGGCCGATGTCCTGCGTGGTGGCAACCGGCTTCTGGCCGGGGGACAGCATTTCGACCGTCACCGGCACGCGGCCAGCAGCGAGCCGCGGGTGTTCGGTCAGTCCATAGAAGGCCTGGGCCCGGGCCGAAACAAGCGGCGCACGGGGATCGAGCCAATCGACCCGCGCGGTCTGGCCGGAGGGCAGATCGAGGGTGAGCGGCGCCTGCTGGCGCAGCGCTTCCTGCACGGGCCAGTCGAAGGACTGCACCAGCGCATCCCTGACCTCCGTGGGTGACGGAACCGATGCGCCCCTGCGCCGGAGCATCGGTCGCAGCCATTCCGCGGCGGTTTCGATCAATGTGGGCTTGGACGGCTCAGGTAACCCGATCAGACCCGCCGCATGCAGAATACGCAGACGGCTCAGAACTTCTTCGACGGCGTCTTCTGCGCCTATGGCCAAAAATCCGCTGGCGCAAACCGCCTCCAGCATCGCGTCCGCAGCAGTGTCGGCCGTTGGTTTCGGCAGCGGCGCTTCGGACAGGACGACGGCGCCGAGTGCCTTCACACGCCGCGCCGTGAATCGCCCGGTCTTCGGGTCGAAGGCGGCGCGGTCTTCGCTGATGACCGGCTGGCTCGCCAGAGCCTCCGCTTCAGTCAATGGCAAAGCCAGTGTGATCCGCGGCTCGCGCGCCGCGCCGCCGAGGTCGGCAACCATGAGCCAGTCTGACTTCGCCAGATTGTCCGTCGACGGAAGGTTCGCTGCCCGGCCAGAGGTGAGCAAGTAGGACCCATCGGTTCCCGGTCGTTTGCGCGCCACTTCGCCTGGCCAGGCCGAGGCGAGCAGGCGCGCAAGGCTGCCGCCCGGCGGCGCACTCCCGCCCCAGCTGGCAGCCTGCGCCTTCAGGCTGCGCGCCCGCGAGCTGCCATCGGCGCGAAAGCGCTGCAGCCGGTCGCGCAGGTCGCTGGAATCGCCGCCCATGCCCCGCTCTCCGATGAGCGCCGCAATCTGGGCGGCGAGCGCCTTTTCGGCTGGCCCCGGCGCGGCAGCTATGAGAGCGGCCAGACGCGGCGCCATCGGCAGGCGCGCCATCTCACGCCCCTTGTCCGTCAACGTGCCCGACGCATCGATTGCGCCGAGCGCGAGTAGTTGCGCTTCTGCCGCGCGGTACTTGCCCGCAGGCGGCGGATCGAGCCAGGTTAGTTTCGACGGATCGCGTTCACCCCATTCGGTCAGCGCAAGGACCAGGCCTGAAAGGTCGCTCGACAGGATTTCTGGCACCGCCGCAGCCGTGAGGCCGCGCGTCGCGGCCTCATCCCAAAGCCGGTAGCAGATGCCGGGCGCCATACGGCCAGCCCTGCCCCGGCGCTGGTCCACGGACGCGCGCGAGGCACGCACTGTGGTCAGCCGCGTCCCCAATCCGCCGGCCTCATCCTCGGCGACCCGCGCGAGACCGGAATCGATCACGATACGGACGCCTTCGATGGTCAGCGCGCTCTCGGCAAGGTCGGTCGCGAGTACGATCTTGCGTTTGCCTGCCGGCGCCGGCGAGACGGCTGCATCCTGTTCGGCGGGCGAGAGCGCGCCAAACAGAGGCGCGATCAGTACATCGGGCCCGAGCACAGCCAACGCTTCGGCCGCGCGACGGATTTCACGTGCACCGGGCAGGAAGGCGAGGATGGAACCTTCCGCCTCCCGCAGCGCCTGAAGGATCGCCTTGGGCATCCGATCTTCGATGCGGGCATCTGAACGTCCTAGATACCGCGTCTCGACCGGATACTGCCGGCCCTCACTTTCGATCACCGGCGCAGCGACCGCCTTTGATACAGCCCCCGTATCCAGCGTCGCCGACATGATCAGCAAGCGGAGGTCTTCGCGAAGCGCGGATTGGGCTTCTAATGCGAGAGCAAGGCCGAGATCGGAGTTCAGCCGACGTTCGTGAAACTCGTCGAAAATCACAGCGCCCACGCCGCTGAGTTCCGGGTCGTTGAGCATGCGGCGCGTGAATAGGCCGTCGGTGATCACTTCTACCCGCGTGGCGGCCGACATCTTGCGGTCCACGCGCGTTATGAGGCCGATTGTCTGACCGAGCCGCTCGCCAAGGCTGGCTGCCATGCGCTCGGCGGCCATGCGCGCTGCGATCCGGCGCGGCTCAAGCATCAGGATGCGGCCCGAAATGACCGGCGCGTCGCCCAGCAGCCCGGCCAGCGCAAGGGGCACCCGCGTCGTTTTTCCTGCCCCAGGCGGCGCGGCAAGCACCAACCGGTTTCCCCCGCTCAACGCGCGCAGGATTGAGGGCAAAACCTCGTCAATGGGTAGAGTGTCTTGAGTGTCGGGCATTGCGGGTCAGATAGGCCCGCGCGCGCGGCCAAGGCAAGCCGCCACTAGGCGGCTGCACCTTCCGGCTGATGCGCGGTCGCGGCTGGCGCGAGTGCCGCTTGCGCCGGCAGCCAACAGGTCACTTCCAGCCCGCCGCCATCGACGGGCTTCATGCCGACGGTGCCGCCATGCAGGTGGATAAAATGCTTGACGAGGGCGAGGCCAAGTCCTGCACCGCGCTGGTCGCCGGAGACGAAACTGTCGAAGCTGGTGGCGCGTTTGCCGGCCTCAAGGCCGATGCCATTGTCGCGTACGCTGAGCGTGATCATGTCGCCGACACGCTGCGCCGCGACGACGACTTCGCCGCCGGATTCGGTGAAGCGCAGCGAGTTCGAGACCAGATTGAACAATACCTGCTTGATCCGGCGCGCGTCGCCGCGGATCATGCCAAGCTTCCCGACCACATCTGCGCGGACCGTCACTTCAGTGTCTTCCGCCTTCGAAACAACCATCTCAATGCCATCGGTGATCAGGTCTTCGAGATTGACCGTATCGAGGTCGAGATCCATGCGGCCCGCTTCGATGAGGGCGAGATCGAGAATGTTCTCGATCAGTTTGTTGAGGTGATCCGAGGCAGACAGGATCGCACGCACATGGTCGCTCTGGCGTTCGGTCAAGGCGCCGTTGCGCTGCGTCTCGAGCAATTCGGCGTAGCCGAAGATTGTCGTCAGCGGCGAGCGCAGCTGGTAGCTCACATTGCGCACGAATTCGGTCTTGAGGCGGTCGGCCGCCTCGAACGCCTCAGCGCGGTCACGCAGGGCCGACTCAACGCGCCGCGTTGCGGTCACGTCAGCAAAGGCGATGAGTGTATTTCCGTCAGGGAGTGGATTGGTGATGTAAGTCAGCAGCGAGCCGTCCGAACGGCGCATTTCGCCGGTGGTGGGCTGGCGGGCCGCCGCGGACGGGTCGGTAATGTGAACCTTGATTGCGTCCCAGATATCGGCGTCATGGAAGAGTGGAACGCATGCCTTGATCACATCGTCATAGTCCGGCTTGTCTTTCAGCAGTTCGCTCTGCAGATCCCAGGCTCGTTCGAAGGCGCGGTTATGCAGCTTCAGGCGGCCATCGCTGCTGAACACGGCCACCGCTTCATGCAGGTTGTCGAGCGTCGAGCGCTGGGTCTTGATCAGCGCATTAAAGCGCGTCTGGAGGTCGAGCTGGTCGGTGATGTCCTTAAACAGCAGAAGAAGGCCGCCCATCGGGTGGCGCTGGCGCGTAACGGATAGGGTGCGGCCATCCGGCAGCGACCACTTGTCTTCCATCACACCATCGAGGTCGAGGTAGTAGGAGATCTCCTCGGCGCGCCATTCGGCATAGTTCGGACGCCCCGGCAGCTTGCGGCGCTCGCGCAGGCGATCAAGCAGCTGGCCGTGTGTGGGCCGGTCGAGCAGGAACACTTCTTCAAGGTCCCACATGTCGCGGAAGGCCTTGTTGTAGAAAGTCAATTTTCGCTCAGCGCTGAAGATGGCGACGGCGTCAGCAACGTGGTTCAGCGTTTCATCATGGGCGCGCACGTGGCGGTTCAGTTCTTCGCGCGCGATTTCCTGCATCGTCACGTCAAAGGCCATCGCGCCAGCGCCGCCCGAAAGCGGGAATGTCAGGACACGCATCGATCGGCGATCACCCTTGACCACAATGTGACGCGTCTCGTCATGCTCCTGGCCGTCCGTGATCGTCTTGCGCGCCTGCTCGGCCACCGCCTGATCCAGCATCGTCTGCTCTTCCAGCAGGCGCTCGAGGTTCGAGACATCGACGGCGGCGAGATAGGCGGGGTTCGCCCATTGCACGCGGCCCATGCCGGACACGCGCCAGGCTGGGAACGGCGCCTTGCGCAGCATGTCGAGGAAGGCGGTCGGGTCGCGGGCAATCACCTGCCGCGCCTCTTCGAACTTTCCGCGGGCGGAGCTTTCTTCAAGCCCCTTGATAGTCGAATCCGTGACCCAGACGACAACGCGCGCGCCGGCTGTGCGCCCGTCGGCTTCGAGGAAGCGGCCCGAGGGCCCGATGATTGTCAGCGAAAAAGGATGGCCCTGCTCTCGCAGTTCGCGCAGGCGGATGCGAAGCGTAGTGTCTTGCCCGGCCGAATCGCGCGCTTCCAGGTCGGCAATGCCCTCAACGATCCGCACCGTCGGATTGTCCGAGATGGCGGCGTCCGTGAAACTGAGTAGCCCGGCGAGCGCCACCGAAGAGCCAAACACGTCTGGCGGCGTGATCTCGTCGCCCTCGACGTCCAGCGCTTCGCCCTGCCAGACAAGGATAATGCCCGGATGGGCGCCGAGTACCGATTTGAGCGCGGCATTCTCGGTTTCCCGGTCACCGGCCAGATCGCGGTATTTCTTGGCTGCGCCGCGCGCGCCATCCGACACCCGCAAGGCCCAGAGCAACGCGCCAAGTGCCAGCATCGCTGTGCCGACCGCCATGATGATGGGCACTTGGTCTGCGTTCATCGGACAGCCGCCTTTCCATGCGCGGATCACCGCGCCCAACGAGCGCGACTTGGACTGGTTTATAACGGTTAACGAATGACGCCGCGAGCGTTAAGGCACGGTTAATGCGAGTGGGGGCGGGTATTGTTCAAACGGTGCTCAGGCGCTGTATCGACATGTTGCAAAAGCGCCACACCCGCCTAGGGTAACTGCTGGCAAGCCTGAGGAGATACCGATCCATGCGCCGCGCCCTGCCGACCGTTCTTCTCGCGGCTGCCCTTTTGGCCGCCTCCCCTGTCTTTGCCCAGGCGGCGGGCGACACAGACGAGCTGGTTCGCCTGCCTGGCCAGGGGCTCGTGAAACCCGACACGGCCCCGGCTCAGCGCAATCTGGACCGTTTGGTTCCCGGCGGTGGGCTGTTCGCAAGCTTCGATGCCAATGGCGATGGTCAGATCTCGGCAGAGGAATTGACAGGCGGCATGCGCGCCGCTTTCCTGCTCGCAGACGCCAATGCCGACGGCCAGCTTGGCGCACTGGAGCAGCAGGATTGGGCCGCTGACCTGCCAACCCGGGATGATACGCTGGCCAACCCGGTCCGGTTCGATCCCAACCTGGACCGTATCGTCACCTTCGACGAGTTCCGGGCGGTGATCGCGGAACTCGCCACAAATTACCAGGACGACCGCGGCGTCATCGAGATCGCCAAGCTCTCGGCGCCGGCTCCGAAGCCGGAGCGGGGCGAGCGCCGTGCGCCGCCTGCTGGCCCGCCGCCGGAACGGAGCGGCGCAGGCAGCAACTAGCGTTCGAAGCCAGACGACCGGCTTGACACCCCGGGTCTGGCGAGCGACCCGCTGCTACCGATGACACACCCTTCCCTTCCGCCCGCCCGGGGCAAGCTGATCGAGAACGCGGCCCTTGCGCCCTACACCTGGTTCCGGGTCGGCGGCCCGGCGGATGTTTTGTTCCTTCCCGAGGATGAAGCCGACCTCGCCGCGTTCCTGGCAGCCCTCGATCCCGCCATCCCCGTCACGGCGCTGGGCGTCGGCTCAAACGTGATCGTGCGGGATGGCGGCATCCCGGGTGTCGTCATCCGCCTAATGGGCCGGGCCTGGGGCGAAGTGATGAAGACCGGGGAACTGGAGCTGACGGCGGGCGCTGGCGCGCTCGATCTGGCGGTTGCCAAAGCCGCTGCGAAACACGGTCTGACTGGTCTCGAATTCCTGTCCGGCATTCCGGGCTCGCTCGGCGGGGCAACCCGCACGAATGCCGGCTGCTACGGCCGCGAACTTAAGGATGTGCTCGTCCGCCTCGAAGGCGTCACCCGTAGCGGCGAACGGCGCACCTATGGCGCAGGCTACGCGCCGGTCGAGTTCACCTATCGGCATACCGATCTGCCGGACGATTTCATCGTCACCCGGCTCGTTCTTGCCGCCTCAGGCGCTGGCGATGCCGCAGAGATTGCAGGTGCCATAGATGCGCTCCAGGCCCGCCGCGCGGAAACCCAGCCGATCAAGGAGAAGACTTCCGGTTCGACGTTCGCCAATCCAGACCCGCCGGGAACGCCCGACCAGCGATCCGCCTGGAAACTGATCGATGCCGCCGGCTGCCGCGGTCTGAAAGTCGGCGGCGCGCAGGTCTCGCCGATGCACTGCAACTTCCTGATCAATACCGGAGAGGCCACCGCCGCCGATCTTGAAGCGCTTGGCGAACTCGTCAGGGCCCGGGTATTCGATGCGTCAGGCGTGTCCCTCCGCTGGGAGGTACGCCGGATCGGGCGGCTGCACGCCGGTTCAGAAAGTGCCTGACAGCGTCACCAGGAAAATCGTCCCGCGCTCGCGGCGCGAATCCTCCACCCGCACCGATGCACCCCGCCGATCCGGCGAAAACACGGCACGAAGGTTCCGGTCCTGCTGGTCGAGGACATTGCGCACTGAAAAGCGTGCGGTCATGCCCCGGAGGTCCTTGCGCTCGACAAACACTTCGCCCATGCCGCGCTCAAGGATTTCGTGGCGGCGTTCGTTGAACGTGAATTCCTCTGTGAACTTGAGCGCTTCAAGGCTGGCTCCCCAGGCAAAGTTCGTACCGGGAACATCCTGCCGGAATTCGGTGCTGATTTCATAGACGAGGTCATCGCTGATCGGGCGGCTCTCGCCGGTCAGCGGGTCGTCAACGCGCGAGTCGATCCATACGACTTCCGTCGTGATCTCGGCGCCCTTCAGACCCACCGGTTCCAGCTTCAGCGTGGCGTTGAGTTCCGCGCTGACCGCTTCGGCGGCGTCAAGATTACCCGGACCATCGCCGGTGCCGATCGGCACCCGGTCGGGGATGTCTTCAATTGCTTCCAGCGTGACTTTCGCGGTCGCGGCGCCCCATTTGCCAAAGTCCTTCTCGGCCTGAACGCTCAGGCCCCAGAGCTGCAGAGGAACAATGTCGGGATTGCCAGCGTTGCCGTTGCCCTGCGAGAGATCGACCGAAGATACAAAGTCGAAAAAGTCGAGCTGGCCGACATCCCGCTCCAGCCGGGTCACCAGTTTCAGGCTGTCACTGGCTTGCCACGACAGGCTCGAATAGCCCTTCGGCCGGGTGAACGTGCGTTCCTTCGCTGTGTCACCCGATTGCGCGATCACGGACTGTTCAAGCCCGGCGGCGATTTGCAGCGTCAGCCGCTTCGACAAGGACCGCGTGTGGGTAATGAAGGCTTCTCCGCGCTGCTCCTCAACCCGCGTATTCGAGCTGTCGAGGTCGACCGAAATGAACGGACCACCGCCGACGGATTCAGACAGTGCGGTTTCGACATCCAGAAAGTTGAAGGCACCCTCGGCTGAGAGTTGCCATTCCGAACCTGCCTTCGTCGTGCGCGTATACTCCCCGCGCAGGATGTATTCGCCTTCATTGGCGGTTTGACGAAAGTCAGAGGAAAAAAGGTTCGAACCATCAAGGCCACCCCGCAGGAACAGATCCGACACCGGACTATGTTCTCGGCGTATGAGGCCAATGACCTTAAGGCGTCCATCGATGGCATCAAATTCGAGATCGCCGCCGATCTCGGCATTCCATTCGTTCTCGGAACTTTCGAAAATCCGGCGGCCCTCAAGCCCGGCGGCCGGGAAGGTCTTTGCCCTTTCCCGGATCTGCTGTTCGTAAGACACCGCCTTGAAATTCAGGTTCCCGACCGGTCCGCGATCGGGCTTCCAGCCGAGCGACCCAGAGAGCGACCGCTGGTCGACAAAGAAGAAGAACTTCTCGTCGCGCACTTCGGTGAGGGTTCCCGCACCGTTGGTGATCGTCCGGTACCCCTTGTTGCCGCGGCGCTCAGGCGCGTTGTCGGCTTCAAGCGTCCAGTTCAGGGCCCCTCGCCCGCCAGACAGTGACAAGTTGGCCACCCCGAGCGAGGGCTCGAAATCATCACGCCAGCGCGCTTGCATGCGCCACGCCCCGGTGACCGCGCCATTGCCCATGGTCACGACGTTGATCGCTTGACCGGTCAATCCGGAAACCCCGAACACGCTCGCATCGGCGACATCGATGCGTACCACCCGCGATACTGGAATGCGCCCGAGCGCCGCCCGCGTGCCATTCGACTTGCCAGAAACGCGTTGGCCATCGATTAGCACATTACCGCTGGCCTGGCCGAAGCCGCGCGAGCCGTCATCGTCTTCTGAAATCGCCACGCCCGGAATACGTTCGACCATCTCCAGCGCCGTGCGCGGCGCAAACTGGCTCAAATCGGCGGCCGTGTAGACCGTTGTCCCCGGAGCCTCCCCTTTCGCAGGATCGCCCGCCTCGGCGTTCGCCAGCGGCACGAGCGGGCCACCCAGGAGGCCCGCAAGCAGGAAACGAGTCACGATCATCCCGGCGTTTCCTTTGTCCACCCGTCGGCCGACGCTGCGCGCCTGTCCCCGGCTGGCCGTCCATACAAGATAACTGACTACACTTGTAGTCCAAAAAACGGCTAGCCTGCGCACACTTAACTTTTTTTAATCGATATCACCGTGCCTGGCAAACAGCGAGGACGCCAGCTTAAGGCTCTGTTCATTGCCGCAGGCGATGACCGGACAGGCGCAGGAGATCCAATGAAACATGTCGCAATCATCTATGGCGGCTGGTCCTCGGAACGGACCGTGTCCTTGTCCTCCGGCCAGCAGATGGCGGGGGCGGCTCGCAGCGCCGGCTACCGCGTCACCGAAATCGACGCCACCCGCGACCTCGCGCGGCAGCTGGCCGATGCGAAGCCGGACGCCGTGCTGAACGGCCTGCATGGCCCCTGGGGCGAAGACGGTTGCGTTCAGGGCCTCCTCGAGATCATGGGCCTGCCCTACTCACATTCCGGCGTGCTCGCCTCAGCGCTGGCGATGGACAAATTGAAATCGAAAGCGGTTTACAAACAGGCGGGCCTGGATGTCGCCGAAGACCGGCGCGTGACCCGCGCTGAAGCCGCCGCCGCACACGCCCTGAAGCCGCCCTACGTGATCAAGCCGGTCAACGAAGGCTCCAGTTTTGGCGTCCTGATCGTGCGCGAAGGCACCAACAGCCCGCCGCAGGAACTGACGGGCCCGGGCTGGCGTTATGGCGACTATCTCATGGCCGAAGAATACATCCCTGGCCGCGAACTCACGGTCGCTGTCCTTGGCGACCATGCCCTCGCTGTCACCGAGATCACCACCTTAAGAGACTATTACGATTTTGATGCAAAATACGCTGCTGGTGGATCGCAGCATGTGATCCCTGCGGACCTGCCCGCGCATGTGACCAAGGCAGCGATGGACGCATCGCTCAAGGCTCACCTTGCACTCGGCTGCCGCGGGGCAACACGTTCGGACTTCCGATACGATGAGAAGAAGGACCGGCTCGTGATCCTCGAAACCAACACCCAGCCCGGCATGACGCCCACCTCGCTCGTCCCAGAGCAGGCCGCGTATATGGGCATGAGTTTTGTGGACCTCGTCGCCTGGATGATCGAGGACACCTCATGCCAAAGATAGAGCGTAACCAGACGGTGCCTTCCGGCCGCCGCCGGCCCGCCACCATCATAGATGAAGCCACTGGCGAGGAAGTCCGCGTCTCGTCGGTCATCTTCGGCGTGGTGATGCTAATCGCGATTCTTGTTGCAACTGCAGCCTGGATGGGCGGATCGATGTCGCAGATCGGCACCCGTTTGGGCGGTTTTATGGACGACACCTCGCGCCTCATTGGCATCGATGTCGAGGACGTCTCGGTCCTTGGCCTCGAAGACAACCCGGGCCTTGCAGAAGAAGTGCGCGCCGCCGCGATGATCGAGCCCGGCGAGAACATGTTTCGCGCTGATCCGCACCTGATCAAGAACCGTGTCGAGAGCACCAGCAAGGTGCTGAACGTGCGCGTGCACCGCCTCTGGCCCGGCCAGATCGTGATTCTCGCCGACGCCGCCGATCCGGTTGCGCTCTGGCATGACGGCCGGCAGTGGCAGGTCGTCGACGGTACGGGCAGGGTGCTGCCGGGCGCGCATGCCGAAGATCATGCGGGCCTCTTGCGCCTCGCTGGCCGGGGCGCACCTGAAGCGGCTCCTCAACTGGCAGCAGCCCTGGCATCGGCGCCGGACATCAACGGCCGCGTGGCAGTCGCCACCCGGATTTCAGACCGCCGCTGGGACATGCGCTTCATCAACGGTGTGACTGTGCGCCTGCCAGAAGACACCGCACTGGAGCCCGCCATCGCGCGGCTCGCCAAATTGCAGGTCCGCACCGCGCTGACCCAGCGCCCGCTCGAGATGATCGACCTGCGCAGCGCCGGCCGCGTCTATCTCCGCCTCGCGCAGGCTCCCGTCCCCACCCCTGTCGCCGAACCGGTCAGCGGAGCCGCCGAGAAGACCTGATGTCCGAGCCGGTAGCGAAGCGCCCCGCCCGCATTCAGGGCCGTCCGGCTAGCACGGTCGCTGCGCTCGACATCGGCTGCCTGAAGACGACCTGTCTGATTGCCCGTCCGGATACGGACAATCCGCGCCGGATGACTGTTCTGGGCGGCGGGCGGCATCCGACACGCGGTTTCACCGGCGGCAACATCACCGACATGGAAGGTCTCGAACGCTCGATCCGGCTCGCCGTCGAAGACGCCGAACGCGAAGCCGGCGAGCCGATTACCGAAGTCATCCTGGGTATCACCGGCCCGTCGCTCAGCGCGCGCCTTGTCAGTTCGTCCATCGACACCGGCGGGCGGGCGGTGTTGGCGAAAGACGTGCGCCGCCTGCATGCGCAGACCCTATTCAAAGCCGCCCAGTCGCCCGCGCACCGCAACAGTGAAATCCTGTCGGCTTGGCCGATCGTCTATACGATTGACCGCGCCGCCGGGCGCGTGCGCCAGCCGGTTGGCATGATTGCCGGACAGCTGAGCCTGACAATGGCGGTTGTCGCGGCGCCCCGGGCGATGGTCAAGAACCTCGTCGAATGCGTGGGCCGCGCGCATCTCGGCGTGCGCCAGCTGGTGCCGTCCGCCATCGCCAGCGGCGCCGGAACGCTGATCGAAGACGAGATCGAGAACGGCGCCGTCTGTATCGATCTCGGCTCCGGCGTCACCGCTGTTTCTGTTTATCTCCACGGCTCGCCCGCATGGCTGGGGCTCGTGCCTGCTGGCGGCGCGCACGTGACCTCCGACATTGCGCAAGGCATCGGCACGACCTTCGCCGCCGCTGAGCGTGTCAAGCATGTCTATGGCACGGCGGACCTCGAAGGACCGAGCCTTTCGGAACGCATCGAAGTGCCCCGTCTCGGCGATGATGGCCGGCTGCACGCCTCGAAACTGGAGCGCGCCGAAATCGCCCGCATCATCGCGCCGCGCGTTGAGGAAACCTTCGAGCTGGTGCAGGCCATGATGGCGCGCAGCGATGTCAGGTCCGTCCTGCCCCAGCGCGTCGTGCTGACGGGCGGCGCAAGCCAGTTGCCGGGCGTGCGCGAAGTCGCCGGCCGAATCCTGAAAATGCCGATCCGCCTTGGCCGCCCTGTTCTTGCTGAAACTTTAGGCGAGCAGCTGGCAACGCCCGCTTTTTCAACCGCTTCCGGTTTGCTACTTTACCCTGAATTGGGGTTCACGGACGTCGCGCGGGCTGGCGCGTCGTCATTGGAAACGGAAGGCGGCAACAGCCGGGGATGGTTGAACGAAGGCTTGTTCTGGCTGAAGGAAAATTTCTGACGCCGCAGCTTCTCACTTAAGCGTTTTTTAGCTGCGCAGGCGCATTCTCGGCTCTCAAGCCCGCAGACGCCAGACCCGGTCGATGCAAACGTAGATTGAGGCGCCATGACCCAGGAACTTAAACCGCGGATCCTCATATGCGGCGTCGGCGGCGCCGGCGGCAACGCCATTAACAACATGATCGAGGCGAACCTGCAGGGCGTCGAGTTCATTGCCGCCAATACCGACGCCCAGGCGCTATCGCGCTCACGCGCGGACCAGAGACTGCAGCTCGGCCTCGGAACGACCTCCGGCCTCGGCGCCGGTGCCCGCCCCGACATCGGTGCCCGCGCCGCCGAAGAATCCATAGATGAGATTCGCGCCCGCATCGAAGGCGCTCACATGCTGTTCATTGCTGCCGGCCTCGGCGGCGGCACCGGTACAGGCGCAGCCCCGATCATCGCGCGCGCCGCGCAGGAAATGGGCATCCTCACCATTGCCGTGATCACCAAGCCCTTCGGTTTCGAAGGCACGCACCGGATGCGCCTTGCCGAAGACGGCGTCGCCAGGCTCCGCGGTCATGTCGATACGATGATCGTCGTGCCGAACCAGAATCTCTTCCGCATCGCCAATGACAAGACGACCTTCGCCCAGGCGTTCCGGATGGCCGACGATGTGCTTTACTCCGGCGTGCGCGGCATCACCGACCTGATTGTGATGCCGGGCCTCATCAACCTCGACTTTGCCGACGTCAGCACCATCATGCGCGGTATGGGTACCGCGCTGATGGGCATGGGCGAAGCCACAGGACCCGCCCGCGCCCTGGAAGCGGCGCGCCTCGCCATCGACAATCCCCTGCTCGACGACGTGACGATCAAGGGCGCCAAGGGCGTGCTGGTGAATATCACCGGCGGATATGACATGACGCTGTTCGAACTCGACGAGGCCGCCAACGAAGTGCGCCGGGAAGTCGATCCGAACGCGAACATCATCCTGGGCTCGGCCTTTGATGCGAGCCTCGAAGGCCGCATCCGTGTCTCGGTTGTGGCCGCGGGGCTTGACGCCGCCGCGCGCCGCCTACCGATCGCCGTGCCGATTACTTCGCCGGTAGTTCAACGGGCACCTGCCCCAGTCCCAGTCCCAATGCAGGGGCCCGAACCCGAACCTGAAGTCGTTCAGGCTCCCCCCGTGGTCACCGAAGCGACCCAGGCCGCGGCCCCCGTTGAGGAGATCGAGGCCATTGACGAGGATGAAGAGCTGATCGCGCAGCAGTCCGAAGCCTACGAGCAGGACTACGCCGCCAACGCCCGCCCCAAGATCGTTACTCCGCCGCGCACCCCCGCCGTGCCCCCGCCCTGGTCGTCCGGCGTGTTTTCGGGTCGCACCGACCCGCCAGCGCCAGATCGCCCGCACCGCGAATCGGCGCTGACATCGTCCGGCTTCGCCGGCCTTTTTGGCTTGCGCCGCCCGGCCCCTCAGGGCCAGAATGATTCCGGGCCCGCTAAGAAAGGCCAGATCCCCACTCCGCCGATCATCTCGTCGCCGGATGACCGTCCGGACCCGGCGCCGTTCAACGATGCCGATCTTGAGATTCCCGCCTTCCTGCGCCGCTCTGCTAACCATTAGCGCCAGGTGTGGCGCCTGGGCGACACATTACGCCGGGATTAATTCACAAAACAATCAACGCACTAGCTGCGCGTCAGCGGAGTCGCTGTAACACGGCGAAACAACCTGTGTTTTGAGTGCGGAAAGTGGCCAGTCCATCTAGGGTCCAACACGAGCGTTGTGGGCTGAGGATTAGAGTTCAGATGGCGATTGAGCGGCAAACCACGATCCAGCGCAAAGTCAGCTGCGCAGGTATCGGCGTCCACAGCGGCGTGCGCGCCCGCCTCACGCTGCTGCCCGCTCCGGTCAATTCGGGCATCCGGTTCGTTCGCGTCGATCTGCCCGCCGGCACCGGCGAAATCCTGGCCCACGCAGATTGTGTCTCGGACACGCAGCTCGGCACCACATTGGCGAACGCGCATGGCGCGACCGTTGCGGTCGTCGAACACCTCCTCGCCGCCATTTCCGGGCTCGGAATCGACAATCTGCTCATCGAAATTGACGCTGCGGAATTGCCCATCATGGATGGCTCGTCTTCGGTCTTCTACGAATTGCTGATGAAGGCCGGCCAGAAAAACCAAGGCTCTGCGCGGCGCCGGATCCGTATCCTGGAAACCATCGAAGTCCGCGAAGGCCCGAAGCGCGCGTCGCTCGCGCCCGCCAACGGTGATGTGCTGACCCTGCGCGCCCGTATTGAGTATACCAATCGGCTGATCGGTGTGCAGCAGATGGCCATGAAGCTTGCGCCCGGCATGTTCGCCCGCGACCTTGCCTTTGCCCGCACGTATGGCTTTGCGCGGGATGTCGAGATGCTCCGCTCGATGGGTCTAGCCCGCGGCGGCTCGCTCGAGAATGCGGTCGTGATCGGCGAAGATGGCATCCTGAATCCGGAAGGCCTGCGCGTTGAGGACGAGTTCGTTCGCCACAAGATGCTGGACGCTGTGGGCGACCTTGCGCTCGCGGGCGCGCCGATTGCGGGTGACTATGACGCGGTTCAGCCGGGCCACGGCCTGAACAACAAGCTGGTGCGCAAGCTGCTGGCCACGCCGTCGGCCTGGTGCTGGGAAGACGCGGGCGCAAACGTCGCCCGGGCGGATGCGCACGCCTCGGTCTGACCCACGGTAAGCCTTTTTCAGAATTTCTGGGTTGTATTCAGCTAGACGTAGGGGCGTGAGCGTTAACCCACCAGCCCCTTTTCGGCTGACGAGACGACGGCATCGCCTGTCAGCGCACCTTCAATCTCGTCATCGCCGCGCCCGGCAAGTGAACGGACCAGCGCCGTAAGGTGCGTGCGCACGCGCTCGTCCTCGATCCGCGAAAAGTTCCGCACGAGATCGATCACCGCCCGTGAAGAGCCCCCAGCCGAGTCGCTCTTCTCTACAGCGCCGAAGAACCAGCCCGGCTGGACCTCGAGCACTTCAGCGATTTGCGCCAGGCGGCCGGCGCTGACGCGGTTGGCGCCTGTCTCGTATTTCTGGATCTGCTGGTAGGAGATGCCGAGGGCGTCGGCCAACTGGTCCTGCGTCAGGCCAAGCAGGATGCGTCGGCGGCGCATGCGCTCGCCCACCTGACGGTCTACCGTGTTCGCATCGCTGAGTTTGCGGTTCGTCATCTACTTTGCCTGCTCTTCTAAATCGCGGAATGGGCTGGCGGGGCGGCGACTCGTGAACGAGCCGTTCCGCTAATCTTACTGTATACATAAGCTGGCTGCAGCTATCGGCAAGCAGTTTCTAGGCCGGGCGTCTGCGGCGTGAGCCCCCGGGCAGCCGGAAAGTCTGCCATTCGGGCCTTGGAAAGGCCTCCTCATTCGGGCTAAGCAGACAGAAGCATTCCCGAAAGCCGCAAGCACAGGCCGTTCGATGTCCAGATTGACTCCCCTCCCGTTGGCTATTGCCGCCTGCGCCCTGGCCCTCGGCGCGTGCCAATCGACCCGGCGCAATACCGAACTCGCCTATGTCGAGCGACCGGTGGAGCAACTCTACAACCAGGCGGCCGGAGAACTCGATTCGCGCGACTATGCGAACGCAATCTTGTTGTTCGAGGAAGTCGAGCGCCAGCATCCCTATTCGGAATGGGCCCGCAAATCGATGGTGATGTCGGCCTACGCGTCCTACAAGACGCGCGACTACACGACTGCCATTTCTGCCGCTGAGCGCTACCTCGCCCTGCACCCCGGCGGCTCCGAAGCCGAATATGCCTATTACCTGATTGCCCTCAGCCATTTCGACCAGATCGTCGATGTCGGCCGCGACCAGGCCACGACTGAGCGCGCCCGCACCGCGCTTAACGATATCGTCCGCCGGTTCCCGGACAGCGAGTATGCAAGGGATGCAAACCTTAAGCTCGACATGGTCAATGACCAGCTGGCCGGCAAGGAAATGACCGTTGGCCGCTGGTACCTGCGTTCGAACCAGACGCTGTCCGCCGTCAATCGTTTCCGGAACGTGATCGAGACCTACCAGACCACCAGCCACGCACCCGAAGCCCTGCACCGGCTCGTCGAAGCCTATCTGACACTCGGCCTCAAGGACCAGGCGCTCGCCGCCGGTGCCACGCTCGGGTATAATTACCCGGACAGCGACTGGTACAAGATGAGCTACCGCCTCCTCACCAATGAAGGCGTGGACATCGAAGCCGTCAGCGCATCGGAAAAGCGCACACTGATCGAGCGGCTCATCCCCGGCGGAAATTGATCCGTATACGCATCTAATTCTTGTCAGGCGTCGCCGATCAACGCCAGCCATTCGGCTTCCGTCATCGTGCGCACGCCAAGGCCTTCCGCTTTCGCAAGCTTTGAGCCAGCGCCCAGGCCGGCCACGAGAATATCCGTCTTCGCCGATACCGATCCCGCGACCTTGGCGCCCAGCGCGCTCGCGCGCGCCTTGGCTTCGTCCCGCGTCATCCGCTCCAGTGTTCCCGTAAACACGACCGTCTTTCCGGCGACCGGGCTGTCCGTCGCCGCCGGGACCTCATCCTGGACTTCAATTTCAGCCAGGAGCGCACCCAGCATCTCGCGGTTATGCGGCTCGGATTCAAACTGGATCAGGGCCTGGGCCGCGGCCTCACCAATCCCGTCGATTCCCGTGAGGTCGAGATAGCCTTCGCTACCTGGCCCACCCTCCGCCGCCCACCTCACGGCGTCCCAGAAGCTCTGCCAACTGAGGAAGCCCCGCGCAAACTGGCCCGATGTGGTCTGACCGACATGCCGGATGCCCAGCCCGTTCAGGAAACGCGCGAAGTCCGGCTTGCGGCGGGCATCGATGGCGCCATAGAGCTTCCTCGCAGAGGCGGCGCCAAATCCGTCCCAGTCCTCGAGCGGCGGCAGGCCCGCCGCCTCAATATTCTTCCTGAGACGGAAGATATCCTGCGGCGCGCGCAGCACGCCCCGCTCGAAAAAGAGTTCGATCTGGCGTGCCCCGAGCCCGTCGATGTCGAGCGCCTTGCGTGAGACGAAATGCTTCAGCCGTTCCACCGCCTGCGCCGGGCAGATCAGTCCGCCCGTGCAGCGGCGGCGCACATCTGTCTCGCCCGCCTCGTCAGCCTCCCGAACCGCCGCCGAACCGCAGGCAGGGCACGTCTCCGGCATCCTCCAAACGGGCCCCGTGCTCGCTGTCACGACCCGCAGCACCTGCGGGATCACATCCCCGGCGCGCTGGATTTCGACCACGTCCCCGGGCTTGACGCCAAGGCGCGCAATCTCGTCTTCATTGTGCAAGGTCGCGTTCGACACCACCACGCCGCCGACGGTGACCGGCTCCAGGCGTGCCACCGGCGTCAATGATCCCGTCCGGCCGACCTGGATGTCGATACCCAGTAGTATGGTCGTCGCCTTCTCGGCCGGGAACTTGTGCGCAATCGCCCAGCGCGGCGCCCGGCTGACAAAGCCGAGCCGCTGCTGCCAGTCCAGCCGGTCCACCTTGTACACGACGCCGTCGATATCGTACGCCAGCCCCGCGCGTTTGGCCTCGATGTCCCGGTAGACCGCGAGGATCTCATCTACCGTCAGAATACGGACCATCAGGCGATTGGTGACGAACCCCCATTTGCCGAAGGCTTCAACGGCTTCCAATTGCGTCTCTGCGAACGGCGCGCTGACCGCGCCCCAGGCATAGGCAAAAAAGCGCAGCGGCCGGGATTTCGTGATCGCGGTATCGAGCTGCCGAAGGCTGCCGGCCGCGGCATTGCGCGGGTTCGCGAATGTCTTTCGGCCCGCCGCCGCCTCGCGCACGTTCAGCGCGGCGAAGTCGTCCTTCGCCATGTAGATCTCGCCGCGGATCTCGATCGACGCGGGCCAGCCCTTCCCCGCAAGCTTCGCCGGGATGTCGGCCAGCGTGCGCGCGTTTGCCGTCACGTCCTCGCCGGTCTGCCCGTCGCCGCGCGTAGCGGCGCGCACCAGCTTTCCCGACTCATAAGTGAGACTGAGCGACAGGCCGTCGATCTTGGGTTCGGCCGTGAAGGTGAGGTCCGTCTCCTCGCCAAGCGCCAGAAAGCGCCGGATGCGAGCGGCGAAGTCGGCCACGTCTTCGTCCGTGAACGCGTTCTCGAGCGACAGCATGGGAACGCCGTGGCGCGCCTTGGCAAACCCGTCGCCCGCCTCCGCGCCAACGCGAAGCGACGGGCTATCCTCGCGCTTCAGGTTCGGAAACGCTGCCTCGATCTCGGCGTTGCGCTGGCGCAGCGCGTCATACGCCGCGTCGGTCAGCTCCGGCGCATCATTCTGGTAATAGGCGGCGTCCGCCTCGGCGATCATCTGCGCAAGGCGCGCGAGTTCCGCGGCCGCTTCGGCCTCGGTCAGTGCGCGGACGGGTGTTGCGCCGGTCATGCATCCTCCAACAACCTCCCCGCGGCGGCCCGCGCCTCATCGGTGATCTCGGCGCCGGACAACATGCGGGCAATTTCTTCCTGCCGTGTCCCCGCATCTAGCGTGGTCAGCCGCGTCCCGCCAGCCTTGCCCGCCTTCTCGACCAGCCAATGCGCATCGGCCGCGGCCGCCACCTGCGGGCTGTGCGTAACCGCCAAAACCTGGCGCTGAGCCGACAGGCGCACCAGCCGCTCGCCGATCGCTGCGGCGACCGCCCCGCCCACGCCCTGGTCGGCCTCGTCGAAGATCAGCGTGCCGGCACTTCCCGCTTCGGCGAGCGCGCATTTCAGCGCCAGCGACACCCGCGCGAGTTCGCCGCCCGAGGCGACCTTCCGCAGCGGCCCGAAACCGGCGCCCGCATTCGTCTCGGCTTCGAACTCCACGCGCTCTGCGCCGCTCGCGCCCGCCTCCTCCGCCGCCAGCGGGATCAAGGCCGCCCGGATCGTCGCGCGCCCCAGTTTCAGAGGTGCAAGTTCGGCCGCAATCGCTGTTTCAAGCCGCCCGGCCGCGGCGCGCCGTGCTTGGCTGAGCGCATGCGCCGCGTTGTGCCAGCGCGCCTCCGCCGCACGTTCGGCCTTGCGCGCCGCCTCGATCCCGAGTTCGCCCGCTTCGGCCAACTCCAGTTTTGCCGCCAGCGCGTCCCATTGCACATTGAGCGCATCCGGATCGCAGCCAAGCTTGCGACCCGTCGCGCGGAGCGCAAACAACCGCCCTTCGACGCCTTCCAGGTCGCCTGCGTCCAGCGGCAAACGCTGAAGCCGGGCAATCGCGCCCTCAGCCTCGCGCACTTCTATCATCGCCCGCTCGATCGCCTCACACGCCGCTTTTGCCGCCTGTGGCAGCGCGCGTTCGCTGCCTTCAAATCCAGGCAGGCGGCAGATCCGCTCCGCCGCCCGCGAGGCCCGCGCGAGCGCGGTCTCCGCATCCGCCGCCGAAAGCGCGGCCGTCGCCTCGGCCACCGCTTCCAGCACACGCTCGGACTGCATCAGCTGTGACCGCTCGGCGGTCAAACGTGTCGCCTCGCCCGGCTGCGGAGCCAGCTTCGCCAATTCCGCCACGGTCTCCTGCAACCACCCCCGCGCCTCTGCGGCCGACTGCGCGTCCGCTTCCAACGCAGCCCGCGCGGCACGCGCCTCCATCCGCGCGGCCTGCGCGCGCGCGCAGGCGGCCAGCAAGGCGTCATTGCCTGCAAACTGGTCCAGCAGGCGGCGGTGTGTCGCCGGACGCATTAGCCCCGAGGCGGCATGCTGCCCGTGCACTTCGACAAGCAGTTCGCCGGCCTCGGCCAACAGCGCTGCACCGACCGGCTGGTCATTGATGAAGGCCCGCGCCGGCCCTTCGGCGCGCACAAGGCGCTTCAAGGTCAGCGTGTCGCCCTCGCCTGCCCCAACGCCCTGCGCCGCCAGCAGCGCCCAGACCGGATGATCCGGCGGCGGCGCAAACTCCGCGGCCACGCTTGCCTGCGCCGCGCCGTGCCGGATGAACGACCGGTCAGCCGCCCCGCCAAGCACCAGCGACAGCGCATCGAGAATGATCGACTTGCCGGCCCCAGTCTCGCCGGTCAGCGCGGTAAAGCCCTCGCCCGGCGAAAGATCGAGCCGGGAAATGAGCACGAAATCACGTATGGACAATGACAACATCATACGAGGTCTGTAGCACAAGAACAAAAGCAGAACAAACAGAATCTTGCTTGCCTCCCCCCGCGCCTTGCTTTCATCTGCACTCGCGCGAAAAGCGGCCGAGGGAGACGGGGTGGACGCACGCAAATTCCTGATGTCGGGTCTCGGCGCCGTCGGCCTCCTGGTCACGGCGGCGGCCGTTTGCGGCTACTGGTATCTCGGCGCCGCCTGGCTCGCCGGCCTGCTGCCCCTTGGCGGCAAGTCCGCCCACCTGCCCCCCGCAAAGCCCGCCGCCTATCTCTGCGAAGCCGCGTTCCACACCGACATCGCCCTGCCGCTCGACGGCGAGGTGATCAACTGGCGCAAGGAACTGCGCGGCCATCTGCCGGAATACCTGCCGCGCGATACCTACCTGCTCTTCGGCTGGGGCGACTCCGTCTTCTTCACCAAAGTTCTGTACCCGGAGGACCTGACGCCTTCCCGCGCGCTTTCAGCGCTTGCGGGACTCAACCCCGTCGCGATGCGCATCGTGCCTGTCTATGGCTCGGACGTGCGCGAAGTCTGCAAGCCCCTGCCGGGCGGCCAGGCCACCAAGGCCGTACTTATCGGCGAAATCCTGAAGAGCCTCAAGAAGGACGCGGACGGGGCCTACAGGCCCATAGACACATCCGTCCCGGGCGAATTACTGCTGAACGCCAAGGGCCGCTACAGCCCGTTCAACACCTGCAATCAATGGACCGCGAGCGCGATCGGCAAGGCGGGCCTGCCGCGCGCAACGTTCGCACCGTTCGCCTGGAGCGTGACGCGCCCGCTAGATCTAGCCGCCGGAGACGAATGACATGACCACCCGTCCGTGTCCTGACTGGTATGCGCGGCCCCAGCTTGGCATCTTCATCCATTGGGGCATTTTCACGATCCCCGCCTGGGCCCCCCGCGGACGCGCCATCCACGAGCTGATCGGCGACGATTACGATCGCAGCGCCGTCCTCACGCCCTACTCGGAATGGTACGATAATGCCGTCCGCGTCGAGGGCAGCCCGACGCAAGTTCGCCACAAGGGCATCTATGGCGACAAGCCATTCACGGATTTCCGCCCGGAGTTCGACGCCGCGTCCGAGGCCTTCAACGCCGATGCCTGGGCAGACTTCTTCGTGGAATGCGGCGCCACCTATGTCGTGTTTGTCACCAAGCACCATGACGGCTACTGCCTCTGGCCCACAGACGTTCCAAATCCCCGCCGCCCCGGCTGGAACACGGGGCGCGATTTTACGGGCGAGCTCGCAGACGCCGTCCGTGCGCGCGGCCTGCGCTTCGGCCTTTATTATTCTGGCGGTCTCGACTGGACCTTCCGCGACACGCCGATTGCCAATATTGGCGACATGTTCGCCTGCGTGCCTACAGAAGAGGACTACCGCGCCTACGCCCTCGCCCAGGCAAAGGAGCTGATTGACCGCTACAGGCCCTCCGTCTTCTGGAATGACATCTGCTGGCCGGATGTCGACGGCGTCATCGCACTTCACGAATGCTATTATGCGGCCGTGCCCGACGGCGTGACGAACGATCGTTGGCTCGCCGCCACCGACTTCTTCAAGTCCCTGCGCGACCCCGCATCCCGCGCCAGTTTCAACGCCATGCTCAAAGCCCGCACCGCTGGCGGTATGCAGGAAGAAACCCCTGCTCCGTTTGGCGATTTCCGCTGTGTCGAGTTCGGCCTCGGCGTCATTCCGAAGCAGCAGAAATGGGAATCCTGCCGCGGCCTCGGTCTTGGCTTCGGCTATAATACCGACGAGCTGCCGGAAGACTTTCTGGATGCACAGGGCCTTATTGATCTCTATACCGACGTGACCGCCAAGCGCGGCAACCTCCTGATCAATATCGGCCCGCGCGCCGATGGCTCGATCCCGGACCTTCAATCCGTCCCGCTCCGCGCGCTCGGCGCGCACCTTCGGCGATAGATCGCCAGAAAGCCGCTTTGACATGATCGACTATACAGGAACGGTTGCCCTCATCACCGGCGGCGCCTCCGGGATCGGCAAGGCGCTGGCCGAAGTCCTCACCGCCCGCGGCGCCAAGGTCGTCATCGCCGACGTCCAGCCAGACGCCGCCAGCGCCGTCGCCGCCAGCCTCGATGGCCTCGCAATCGTGTGCGATCTGTCCGACCCTGCCGCGCCGGCCGCCCTCATCGAAAAAGCGTTTACCTGGAAAGGCCGTCTCGACCTCGTCTGCGCGAATGCCGGTTATGGCCGCAACAAGCGGCTGCTGAAGGAGCCCTTTGACGAGGCCGCGATGAACCTTCTCGCGGTGAACATGTTCGCTCCGATCCGCATGGCTCAGGCCTATGCCGAGCAGCTCACTGCCGCCGGTCAGCGCGGGCGGCTCATGATCACGGGATCGGAGAACTCCCTCAGCTTGCCGGACGCCGTGCGCCGCAACGGCCTCGGCCTTTATGGCGCGACCAAGCACAGCGTCCTCATCATGGCGGAATGGCTGCGCGAAGAGCTGCGCGGCGAGACAATGGACGTGCACGTCTTGCTGCCCGGCGGCGTCTACACGCCGCTCATCGCAAAACACATCCCCGACCCGAAAAACCTGCCGCCGGAGATGCACATCATCATGCCGGAACGCTGCGCAGAAATCGCGCTCAAGGGCCTCGATCTCAGCCTATTCTATATCCCGACCCATGCCCATTTGGCCGATGACATGCGCACGCGCACCCAAGGCGTCATCGACGCCCTCGCTGCCCTCAGGCTTACGCCGCACTAACCCGCGAGGTCAGCCCGCGCGGTCAGCCCGCGCGGCCAGCCTTCGTCAGCGGCTCGACCAGCACAGCCTCCGGCTTGCGCCGCCCGCCATACCGGCCCTTGAAACGCACCTTCTCCCCGACCCGGGGCGCACGCTTGAAGGCTGCCGCCTGGAACCGGACGTGCCCCTTCACCCGGTCGCACCGGATCAGGCCCACGGCTTTCTGGCGATCGAAGTGGACGATATCCCCCGACACCCATTCCTCCGGGTTGAGATCGGCAGCAGCCGCGGCAAGCGCCGGCTGGGTCTGCGCCATCTTGGAGGCGGCCGGCTTACCGGGCGGCTTCTTTCCAAAGGCCGCCAGCATCATCAGAACCGGCCCAATGAAACACACCGCCGCCACACCGGCGACAACCGCCAGACGGGCGCCATCGCTCCAATCCGCCGGCAGCAGATCCATCGCCCGGCCTAGTATCTCATTGTTTTCCAAGGCAGCCTCCCTAAAGCGCCCCTAGCCTTAGTGAGGCCCGCGCCCCGGTGAAAGGAACGCCCGCCGCCGGGAAATCATTTGCACACCTGCCGCCTCAATATTGGGCAATCAACGCCCGAACTTTTCGCGCGGTTTCAAACGCCCTCAAGCTGTGCCAGCGCCGCGCCGACTTTCGCGCGCTCGGCGTCGGGCAATCGCAGGACCGGCCGGGGCGGCAGCACCGAACACAGACCCAGGATTTCGGCGATCTCGGGAATCACGCGGAACCCTCCATGCTTGCGAAACAGGTCCCACATCGGCTCGAAGCGTACATTCACCTCGTTCGCGCGCGCCGCGTCGCCCGAAACGGAAGCGGCATAGAGAGACATCACTTCTTTGGGCAGCGTTCCGGCCAGAGCGCTGTAAAAGGCCTTGGCGCCGCCGAGCCCCGCCGTGACCAGCCTCGGATCGCCGCTATAGCCAAACTGAATTTCCCCGCCCGTTTCGCGCGCAAGTTGCTCCAGCTGGCCCGCGACACTTCCCTCCGTCGGCAAAGGTATCTTCGCACCGCCCACATTCTTCACCTTCGCAAGACGCGCGAATAACGCGTGGTCGAATGCAAAGTGAGTCGTCGCTGGATTATCATAGAGGCAGATTGGCAAGCCCGTTGCAGCCGCAACCGATGCGGCGTGCGCGAAGACTTCATCTTGCGTCAGCGGGATATAGGACACCGGCGCAAGCAGCAGCGCGTTTACCCCTTCGGCTTCCGCGTCTCGCGCCAGAAGCACCGCCTCATCCGTGCGCAGCGCCCCGATGCCCGCGATTACAGGCGTCCGGCCGCTTGCCGCCTCGACGGCCGCCGCCACCGCCCGCCGCCGCTCGTCCCGGGTGAGATACATGAACCCGCCCGTGCTGCCGAGCACGCCGATCGAGGCGACACCCGCCTCCGCCAGCCGATCAACCAGCCGTCCGAGCGTCTCGCAATCCGCCGTTCCACCCTCATCGGCTGGAGTTAGGGGAAAGGCGGAAAGCCCCTGGAACAACGCGCCCGAACGCGCCGTCATCAGATCCGCGCGCAGGCCGATTTCAGCCAGTCCTTGACGGGCCCTTCAAGCTTCCGGTTCAACAGTTTCCAGACACGCTTGTGATAGTCGTTGACGTAAGACCGCTCTTCTTTAGACAACAGCTTTACATCGATCAGCCCGCGCGCGAGCGGTGCAAAGGTGAGGCATTCGAAACCCAGCATCGCGATCTCCCCGCCGGGAATCTCCGCCGCCGGTGTTACGTATTGCAGGTTCTCGATGCGGATGCCGTACTCGCCCGCCTTGTAGAAGCCTGGCTCATTGGAGACGATCATCCCCGGCATAAGCGGCACCGCGTTCCATGCTTTCGCGATGCGGTGCGGGCCCTCATGTACGCCGAGATACACGCCAACCCCGTGCCCGGTGCCGTGCTGGTAATCGAGACCTGCTGACCAAAGGGCGCTGCGCGCCATGGCGTCGAGATGCGTGCCCGTCGTGCCCGCCGGAAAGCGCACGGCGGCGAGCGCAATATGCCCCTTAAGCACCAGCGTGTAGTGCCGGATCATATCCTTCGAAGGTTCTCCGATCGGAACCGTCCGCGTCACGTCGGTCGTGCCATCGAGGTATTGCCCGCCGCTATCGATCAGGAATAGCGATCCGCGCGCCAGTTTTCGGTTCGACGCTGTCGAGACCCGGTAATGCGGCAGCGCCCCGTTCGGCCCTGCCCCGGAGATCGACGGGAAGGAGAGGTCATTGAGATTGCCGAGGTCTTCCCGGAGCGCCTCGAGCTTCGTCACCGTCTCGATTTCGGTGACCTCGCCCGACTGCGCCTCGGTATCGAGCCAGTGCAGGAACTTCGTCAGCGCCACGCCGTCGCGGATATGCGCCGCCGTCGTCCCCTTGATCTCCGCTGCGTTCTTGCACGCGCGCGGCAGGGCGACCGGATCGCGCTGGCGCAGGATTTTCGCCCCCGCTGCGCCCAGCCGGTCAAAAAACCATGCCGAGGCCACATCCGGATCAAGGCTTACCGTCTTGCCAGACAGCGCGCCGAGACCATCTTCCAACTGCGACAGCGGCCGAAGCGTCACGGTATTGCCGAGATGGCGGCGCAGCGCGCCGTCGGTCTTGGCCTCGTCAATGAACAGCTCGGCCGTTCCATCCGCATACAGAATGGCGCGGCCCAGCGGCAGCGGCGTGCAGCTCACATCCCCCCCCCGGATGTTGAACGCCCAGGCCAGCGAGGCCGGCGAGGTCAGCACAGCCGCTTCCGCGCCATCCCGTTTCAACTGCGCGCCCACCGCTTCCAGCTTGTCCGTATGCGCGATGCCCGCATGCTTCACACCGTGCGGCGCCACCTTTTCCATCGGCTGGGGCGGGCGGCCTTTCCAGGCCTTGTCGATCGGGTTCTCGGCGACCGCCACAAGCTCGGCCCCGGCCTTCGCCGCCGCCGCACCCAGCGCCGCCACATCATTCGGGCTCATCAGGCGCGGATCATAGCCGACGCGCTTGCCCTTCAGCGATTGCTGCGCCAGCCAGCCAAAAGCGCCGGGGTCCGGAATGCCTTCCACCTCCACAAGCGCCGGATCGGTCTGGTCCGCTGCCTGCAACGTGTAGCGCCCGTCAGCGAACAACACCGCCTTGTCGGCGAACACGAAGGCGGAACCAAACGAGCCGGTAAACCCGGTCGTCCATGCAAGGCGCTCATTGGCGTCCGGCAGGTATTCGTTCTGGTATTCATCGTCATGCGGCACATAGAGGCCGTCGAGACCTTGGGCGTCGAGTTCGCGGCGAAGCAGCGGAAGATGGGCCCGGCCGTCCTGCGGCCCACCTTTGATGTCGAATGTTTGTTTCATGATGCCTCTTCTAGCCGGATGCGGGGTAGCTGCAAACGAACAATTTGGCGTCGACGTCTCAACGCGGCGATACGAAACGTGGGAACAAGTATTCGGGAAAGCGCGGCAAAATCATTGTCAGGCGGCCTCTGGCGAACATTCGTATCGCGCGCTAGGTTCTGCTTTGTGAGCGGTTTGAAAATGCACCGTTGGAAGAACTGGGCAACTGGCGCGGCGGTCGTCATTGCAGCTCACGCCGCCATTTTCGGCGTGATGCAAGTCATCAAGAGCGCCGGTAATGAGCACAAGCTAAACGCCGCGGAAGCTGCAAAAGCCGCAAAAGCCGCAAAGGTGCCCGAGCCGGTACCGGTTTTCATCATCCCGCCGCCCAGGCCGTCTGACGGGCCATCGGGGTGACGCGTTGATCGAAAACCTTCAAACCGTGCTTTCAGGTCCGGCCGCGACAGCCGGCTAGCCAGCCTTACCCCGCCTTCGCAAACACCAGCGTCGACCAGCCGTCCCGCTTGATCTTGCGCTGGAAGAGCATGCCATGCCCCTCAAACGCCGACTTAACCGGCGCGGCCTGATGGTGCAGCAGCCCCGAAAGAATGATCGCCGCCCCGGGCGCCGACAGGCGCTGGATTTCCGGCGCAAGGGCGATCAGCGGCTTCATCAGGATGTTGGCAAACACCGTGTCATAGGGCCCCATCCGCCGTATGTTCACCGCGTTCGCCCCGCGCACATGGTGCACGAAAAACCGGCTCACCTTGTTCTTCTTCGCGTTCTCGCGCGCAACGAACACCGAGTCTCGGTCAATGTCGCTGCCCGTCGCGAGTTCCGCGCCGACCTTCAGCGCCGCAATCGCCAGCACGCCCGAGCCCGTGCCGAGGTCCAGCACCCGGCCGACCTTCCGCCGCCGCCGCACCTCCGCCAGCGCAAGCAGGCAGCCAAGCGTCGTGCCATGATGCCCCGTTCCAAACGCCGGGCCCGCCTCGATCAGCACCGCCGTCTTACCCGGCGAAATCCCGGACAGCGCATGACTGCCCACCACCACGAACCGCCCGGCATTTACCGGCGGCAGGCCTTCCAGCGACAGCGTCACCCAGTCGCGCTCGACGATCTCCTCGATCCGCGCGGTCAGGTCCGGCGCCGCTTCGGCGATGATAGCCACGCACTCTTCCGCCTCGCCCAGCGTCTCGCAGAACGCATCGAGACGCCACGCGCCCCGCGCGTCTTCTTTCGCATCGACGGCGTCTGCCGGTGACGGGTCCGCCCAGGCGAGGGCCTCCCACGCTATCTCGATCGGCCCGCGCGGGCCTCTGGCTGTGATCTGGTACATGGCGCGGGGCGTTAGCAGGCTGGCACGCCGAAGGAAAGCGCCGCTACGGCGCGGCGCCCTCGACGATCATCAGCCGCGAGACGGTATTGCTGGCGCGCAACTGCACGATCGCGCCGTATTCCGGCGAATCCAGGAAGGCCTTCGCCGCCTCAAAGCTCGGATATTCCAGAACGACAATCCGCCCCGCCGGCGGCGCTCCTTCGCGCCCTTCGGCCTTGCCGCCGCGCACCAGATACCGGCCGCCCGCCGCTGCAACCAGCGGCGCCACCGCCGCCTTGTAGCCTTCTTAGGCCTCCGGATTCGTCATCTGGATCTCGACGATCACATACCCATTCGGGACGGACGCCGCCTCCGGCGCAGGCACCGGCGCGCTCGCGCAACCCACCAGCCACAAAGACGCCACCAGCGCGGTCAGACGCGTTTTCATGTCCATTTCCTCCGCCGGCCAGCAGGCCCCATTCCGCGCGGCGCCGCAACGGATCCGGGGGCGGGTTTGCGTATTTTTCGCGCTGGCCTCTTTAAACCTGTGTCAAAATCCATTATCTGTTTATCGATAAGAACGAGGAGCCCAAACGGGGACCGCCATGTACCGTACCGAAGACCAGATCCTCATCGAAAGCCGCGTCGCCAACGAGAAGAAAAGTGCGGGCGCGGCCTATTTCCTTTGGTTCTTCCTCGGCTGGATCTCGGCGCACCGGTTCTATCTCGGCAAGCCCGGCACGGCGATACTGCAGATCCTCAGCTATTTCATCCTGATCGGCTTCGTCTGGTGGATCGTGGACCTATTCCTCATCCCCTCGATCATCCAGGACAAGATGGACGAGACCCGCGGGCGCATGACGCGCGAGATGCGCCCCTACGCTTACTGATCTGCAAGACCGCCAGCGAATAAGGGGGCACATGATATCTCCGGACGATGCCCGCCTCATGGCGCGCGACACTGCCTGGCAGAACCGGAACCTCCATGAGGCCGCGGCGACGCCGCACGCCGGCTTGACCGCGACGCCTTCTTCAAGTCGATCCACGGCACGCTTTGCCACATCCTCTAGGCCAACCAGATCTGGATGAGCCGGCTGGCAGCCTCGCCGCAACCCGTCGTTCCCCAGTCTGGATCGTCCAGCATGATCGAGGACTGGGCCTCGCTGCAAAATGAACGCACTAACTTCTAAGCCTTCCTCTTCAGCTGAGCCGACACGCTCTTGGCAGACGCAGTGCGCGGGCCACTCCAATGGTTTTACCGCGCGATGAAAGCCGACGTCTCAATGCCGCTCTGGGTCTGTATCACCCACCTGTTCAATCACCAGACCCATCATTGCGGCCAGGCCCACGCCCTATTGACCGCGGCCCACGCAAGCCCGCACGACACCGACCTCTTCATGATGCCAGAGGCGTTGAACGCCCCCGCATGAGCTTCGCCTTAAAGGCGCGCACCCCGTTCAATCTGAACCAGCTTGACTATATATTTCTGAAATACTAGAAATATTTCTACTCACCGAAAAGGATATCTGATGTCCGAGTTCGACCGCCCCAAGGGTCTCGCCAGCGCGCTCTGCTATGTCGACCCTAACGCAGCTTTCCTCTGGCTGGAGGAGGCCTTTGGCTTCGAGCCCTACATGGTCCTGCTCGATGAGAATGACAAAATCGCCCATTCAGAAATGTCCTTCGGCACCGGCTTCATCATGGTCGGCAGCGAATGGTCCGCAGATCACAAGAGCCCGAAAAATATCGGCGGCAAGAACACCCAGACCGTCCACGTCCAGCTCGGCAAAGGCGAGGATATCGACGCCCATTGCGCCCGCGCCCGCAAAGCCGGCGCCGATATCCTGCAGGAGCCGGTCTCGCAGTTTTACGGCGACCGAACCTACCGCGCACGCGATCCCGAAGGCCATATCTGGACCTTCGGCGTCACCGTTTTGGACATGTCCTCCGCCGACTGGGAAGAGGCTTCTGGCGGAGCCCTCCGTACACAGACGCGGCTGTGAAGGCCCGGGCAAACCTCGATGCCGCGCTCAAAGCCCTCGCCGATCCTGACCGGCGCCGCGCCATCGAACTACTGGGCAAGGCGCCCCGACGAGCCGGTGAACTCGCCGAAACCCTCGGCCTGCCCGCCCCGGCCATGAGCCGTCATCTGCGTATCCTTAAACAGGGCGGCCTCGTCGAGGAGACGCATCCGGAGTTCGATGCCCGCGTGCGCATCTACACCCTGAAGGAGGGCGGTTTGGCCGATCTAAAGCTATGGCTTGCCGAAACCGACAAACTCTGGGCCGCCCAGCTCACGGCCTTCAAGGCGCATATGGAGAAGAAGCGCAAGTGAGCGCTGTCCGGGTTGCCATCCGGGCGCCGGCCACGCCGGACGAGGCTTTTGATTCGGTTGCGGACGATATCAGCCTCTGGCGGCGCCCCAGCGCCCCTTATCCAGCTGACCCCGGCCGGCGATGGCACGCCCAGCTTTGAGGACCAGGCACGCCTCCTCACCATACTGCCGAATGGCAAGGTCTTCGAAATCGGCCGCGTCACCGGCACCCATCGCGGCTGCGACACCATCCCGCACGAGCATGTCGCCCAGCACAGCTTCCCGCTCCAGGCGGCGCAAGGCCATCTCGCCAATGCCTCGCGCGCGGGCCTCGCCGCTTTCAGGGACAGAGTCCACTGAAACGCGCCCACTGCGTAGGCCGCGTCGTCTGGGAGCCTTCCACCAGCAGAGCATCCTGCGGCGTGAGCGCCCGCGTCCTCGGTCCAGATATACGAATTCGGGATCGCCCACTGGCTTTTGTCCCGGGTGCCGGCACACAGGATCACAAGATCCGGCGCGACCTCCGGCAGATGCCACATCCGCGTGCCGCCGATCCGCCGAAACGTATTGCGTGCACCGCCGGAAACCGCGACCGCAAAACCTTCGTCCAGATCACGAAAGGCGACGGCATCATCGACGTTGAAAAATATGGCCGCGTCATTGCCTCCTGCTATGGCGCAACGCCGTCGCGGGAAGTTCGCGACTTCCTCAAGGAAAAATAGGGCTTCGCCGAGCGACGCCCCGGCATTGACGCCTTTCCCGAGCCAGTCAAAGGTTGAGCCATGAAACGCGCCCTCGTCCTAGCCGCCTTCGCCCTCGCTGCCTGCTCCAGCGTGCCCGCCTCAATCGCCGAAGCGCCCGCCGCCGAAGCGGCACCCGCCTGGCGACCCGTCGCCCCGGAAAACCTCGTCCTCCTCGAAGTGCCGACCGGCACCGTGGCGATCGAGCTTTTCCCCGACGCGGCCCCGGCCCATGTCGCCCGCCTGCGCGAACTTCTCGCCGAAGGCTTCTATGACGGCGAATTCTTCTACCGCGTCATCGAAGGCCACGTGGCTCAGGCGGGCCGCGAGTTCGAAATGGCCTCGAAAGCCTGGCAACCCGTACCCTTCGAAGCCGAACGCGCCTTATCCGCAGATGGCTTCACCCCGCTCGGCAACGCCGATCTCTTCGCGCCCGAAGCCGGCCACCGATCCGGCTTTGCCGTCGGCCGCGACGGCCAGCAGGAATGGCTGATGAACTGCCCCGGCGCCCTCGGCATGGCGCGGGACGACGCGCCGGAGACCGGCAATACCGAGATATACATCCCCCTTCAGCCGCGCCGCTACCTCGACCGCAACTACACGATCTTCGGCCGCGTCATCGCCGGCATTCAACACATTCACCGCCTGCCCCGCGTCGATCCGTTCACGGAAGAAGAAATGAACGCACTCTTCGGCGAGGACGAACCTCTCGCCCAGCAGATGTCCCAGTATCGCCGCTCGAAGAACGAATACAACATTATCACCTCCGCCAGGCTCGCCGCCACCATCCCCGGGGCCGAGCGCCCCGCCTACGAAGTAATGAACACCGCCTCCGCCGAGTGGGCCGCACTGAAAGACTCCAAGCGCGACTACTCCGGTGTCCCAGCCTTCATCGCCCCGCCCGTTAACAAGCTCGACATCTGCTCCCTGCCGGTGCCCGCCAGAAAAGTCGGCGAGTAAGCGCCCGCCACGTCAACCTTACGCATTTATAATCTGCCCCATTCCCTACAGGATTCAGGGTTCTAAACTCCGTTGCGCGAACTACGCTCCGAATCCCGCCCGGCCCCGCCTTGCCAGTTTCAAGGCGCCATAGTTTCGTCTTTGCAAGCGAGGCGGAAGGCAAACGGGGCAAGTGAGTATGGCGTTCGAAGGCAAGGCACAGATTGCAGAAAAACCCGCAGAATTTGAAGCCCGCCAGACCGGACGGCGCTGTTTCGTCATCCTTCCCTACGCAACCCCTTCAGGCGCAGACGACACCGGCATCGATTTTGACGCCGTCTTTCACGAGATCATCCAGCCCGTCGCCGACGATCTCGATCTCGATTGCATCCGCTCCGACCGGGTCAGCCGCTCCGGCCTGATCCACCGCGAAATGATCGAAAACATCATCGATTCCGACGTCGTGATCGCCGACATCACGCTCGGTTCGCCGGATATCTTCTTCGAACTTGGCATCCGCCAGGCCGCCCGCCGCGCGGGCACGGTCGTCATGTGCCATCTCGGCAGCGGCTCTGAATTCAACATCACCGGCGTGCGCGCGCTCGATTACGAACTGCCGCCCGAAGGCGCCCCCGCCCGTGCGCAGATCATCGCCGACTGCCGCGCACTCCTCCGTACACATATCAAGAACAGCCTCGACAACCGGGCGACGGACTCGATCGTCCACTCCCTGATCCCCGGCATCAATATCCGCCTGCCCGATCGTCCGCTCCCGGAACGCCGCTACCATATCTACAAGCTCGGCCTCGCCGGCATGACCGGACCGAAAGCCGCTCGCCAGATCGAGATCGTCACCGGCGACATTGCCGACGTGGACGATATCGACGTCTGGGTGAACCCCGAGAACAACCGGATGGAACTCGCGCGCCTGCACGACAGTTCCGTCTCCGCCACGATCCGCTATCTCGGCTCGCGCCGCGACCGGCACGGTTTCGTGCGCGATGACGCGATCACCCGCCTGCTGCGGTCGAAAGTCGGCGCCAATCATCGCACCGGCATCGAGCCCGCCACCACCATGCTGACCCGCGCCGGCGCGCTCGCCCGCAACAACAAGGTCAAGCTCCTCGTCCACGTCGCCGCCCATCAGGGCGAGCCAGGGCGCGGCTACCAGCTGATCGGCGCCTACCGCAAATGCGTCACCAACGCGCTCGCGGCGGTCGACCAGTACAATACCGAGTTCCCGGCCAAGATGAGCACAAAGTCCGTGCTCCGCTCCGTCCTCATCCCCCTCTTCGGCACCCGCTCGCCTGGCGAATCCCCGCACGAGCGCGTCCAGGGCCTGATCCACGCGGCCCACCAGTACATGCTCCATTCGGCCGACACGAAGATCGAGCGCGTTGCGTTCCTTGCATGGACCCAGGTAGATCTGGAACTCTGCCAGGCCGCCCTCCACCGCCTCGGCCTGAAGCCCGCCGGCGCGCCCCGCGGCCCCGGCAAGGCCTGACGGGCACTGGAATTTCTCTCCACAGGCGAGCGCTAGTTGTGCAATTCGCCGATGCGACCAAGTGCACATCTTGCGTCGTTAACGCTTTTTAAGCACTATATGTGGTATCTTCAGGTGTCCAAAGACGCCTACCCTTGAAGGAGTTTCCCATGGCTGACGGCAACGCGAACATTCCCGGCCTGCTCACCCCGAGCCATGCCTACAAGCCGTTCCGTTATCCGTGGGCGTACGAATTCTGGAAGAAGCAACAACAGGTCCACTGGATGCCGGAGGAAGTTCCCCTCGGCGAGGATTGCAAGGACTGGGCGGTCAAACTGTCCGACGCCGAGCGAAACCTCCTCACACAGATCTTCCGTTTCTTTACGCAGTCGGACGTCGAAGTCGGCGCTAACTACATGACGAACTACATGCCGCTCTTCAAACCGGTTGAAGTGTCGATGATGCTGTCGTCCTTCTCCAACATGGAGACGATCCATGTGGCGGCCTACGCGCTGCTGCTCGAGACGATCGGCATGCCGGACACCGAATTCTCGGCCTTCATGGAATACAAGGAAATGTCGGCCAAGCACGACTACCTTGGCCAGTTCGGCGTCGGGACCAACGAAGACATCGCCGTTTCGATGGCTGTGTTTGGTGCGTTCACAGAAGGCCTGCAGCTGTTTGCCTCCTTTGCGATGCTGATGAACTTCCCGCGCTTCAACAAGATGAAGGGCATGGGCCAGATCGTCACCTGGTCGATCCGCGACGAGTCGCTACACTGCGAAGGCATGATCAAGCTTTTCCACGCCTTCTGTGCGGAAACCGGCGTGATGACCGACGCGCTGCGCGAGAAGATCCGCGAATGCTGCCGCACCGTGATCGCGCTGGAAGACAAGTTCATCGACCTCGCCTTCGAGATGGGCCCGGTCGAAGGCATGACGCCGGCAGACATCAAGAACTACATCCGCTACATCGCCGACTGGCGCCTCGGCCAGCTGAAGCTCGAGCCGATCTACGGCATCACCAAGCACCCGCTGCCCTGGCTGTCGGAAATCCTCAACGGCGTCGAACACGCCAACTTCTTCGAGCAGCGCGCCACGGAATACTCCAAAGGCGCCACGAAGGGCGACTGGCATGGCGATGACGGCGTCTGGGGCCGCTTCGACGAACGCCGCAAGAGATAAAGTGTACAGGCGGAGTAAGCCTGCAAATACAACGTCCATCGCCTGATTAAAGCGTCAGAACGACGCCCGAAGCGTGATCCCGAACGTACGCGGATCGCCCGGCTGGCCGATATAGAGTCCAGAATTACCCGGCTGTGCGGCGAGGAGTTCAAAATACTCCTCGTCGAGCAGGTTCTTGCTCCAAAGGAACACATCCCAGCCATTGTCACTGCGGAATCCCATTCGCCCATTGAGCAGAGCGTAGCCGTCCACGGTCAGGAAATCCGACTCTGTCGGGCTCGAGGAAAAGTCGGACCGGGAGAAGGCATCGAGCGCCGTAAAGTATTCGCCGCTGCGCCGATTGCACCAGCAAGCAGGCCTGCCTGATCCGGAAAGTGTTCGCCGACGTGGCCGAATCGACCCGCGCGATCCTCGACACCGCCACCTTCGCCGACGCCCTCGCAGGCCGCGCCGCACTGACCGGCGCCGATCTCGCCTGAGACTGGCTGCTGCGCCATTTGCCCCGGCGGCCCTCCCCGGCTAGTGTCGGCCCCACGATGAGCTCAGACGATTCCTCCACAGGCGATGACGCCTCCGGCGCCCTGTTTGGCGGCGATGCCCCCGCACGCGCGGGCGCCTACGAGGTGCTCGCGCGCAAATACCGCCCGCGCCGCTTCGAGGACCTGATCGGCCAGGAAGCCATGGTCCGCACGCTTTCGAACGCGTTCGAGACGGGCCGGGTCGCGCACGGCTTTATGCTGACCGGCGTGCGCGGCGTCGGCAAGACGACCACCGCCCGCCTCCTCGCCCGCGCCTTGAACTTCGAGCCGAAGGACGCACCCGCCAAAGGCAAGAAGGCGAAAGGGGAAGCGGTCTCCGGTCCGAGTATTCATCTCGACCCGCCGGGCGTGCATTGCGACGCGATCATGCGCGGCCTGCATCCCGATGTGCTGGAACTCGACGCGGCCTCGCGCACCGGCGTTGCCGACATGCGCGACCTGCTCGATTCGTCCCGGTACGGTCCAGTTTCGGCGCGCTTCAAAGTGTACATTATCGACGAAGTGCACATGCTGTCGACGGCAAGCTTCAACGCGCTTCTCAAGACGCTGGAAGAACCGCCGCCGCACCTCAAGTTCATTTTCGCGACGACCGAGATCCGCAAGGTACCCGTCACAGTCCTTTCTCGTTGCCAGCGCTTTGACCTGAAACGCCTCGACACGCCCGTCCTCGCAGCCCATCTCGGGCGGGTGGCAACGAACGAGAAGGCGCGCGTTTCCGAAGAAGCCCTCGCCCTCGTCGCCCGCGCAGCCGAAGGCTCGGTGCGCGATGCGCTCTCGCTGCTCGACCAGGCAATTGTTCAGACACCGGATGGCGAAGTCTCCGGCGCCGCCGTCCGCGACATGCTCGGGCTTGGCGACCGGACACGGCTTTATGACGTGTTTGAGAAAGCCATCACGTCCGACGCCAAAGGCGCGCTCGCCGAAGTGAAGGATCAGGTCGCCGGCGGCGCCGATCCGGCGGTGGTCCTCAAAGACCTTCTCGATATCGCCGCCGATGTCTCCGTGGCGCAGGCGACAGGCGATGCCTGGGCGCCCGCCGGACCGGCCGACTGGGCGAGCCGCACGCGCGCGATGGCCCAGCGTCTTACGCCGGCGCAGGCGGCGCGCACCTGGCAACTTTTGCTCTCCGGGTACAGCGACCTGCAGATCGCCCCTGATCCTGCAACGGCGCTGAACATGATCATCCTGCGCCTTTCTGCAGCATCTGGTCTTCCGTCTCCGGAGGAAGCCGCCCGCATGATTGCCGAAGGTACCCGTCCGCCGGGAAAGCCTGATCGCCCTCTTGAGGCCTCGCCGAACGGGCCCGGCGGGATTGCCAGCTTTGCCGATATCGTCAGCGCACTGACCGATGCCCGCGAGGTCGCCCTTCAGGTCGATACCGAGCGGTTCGTGAGGTTCGCCTCCGTCAGCGCCGGACAAATGCGCTACGCCCTTGCGCCCGGCGCGCCGCCCGGACTTGCCGGCCGCCTCAAGTCATTTCTGGATCACGAGACCGGCCTAGACTGGCGGATCGAGGAATCCGAGACCGATGCCGAATCCCTGCGCGAGCGCGAGCGGCGCGAGAAAGCCGAACGCATCGCCGACGCCGCGCAGCATCCGCTGATCGCCGCCACCCTGAAAGCTATTCCCGGCGCCGTCATCCTCGATGTGGTGGACGACACAGCGGCCATTGAAAATTCGGCCGTGCCCGACAATGTAATCCACTTGAAGACGCGCCGGCCCGGCTGACGGAGTGACCACATGAAAGACCTTGCCCAGATCATGCAGCAGGCGCAGGCCATGCAGGCGAAGATGACCGAAGTGCAAGCCAAGATCGAGGCTACCGAAGCCGACGGCGTGGCGGGCGCCGGCCTCGTCCGCGTCAAGCTCAGAGGCAAGGGCGAACTCGTCTCGCTCTCCATCGACAAGAGCCTCATGGGTGATGACCCCGAGATCATCGAGGACCTGATCAAGGCCGCACATGCCGACGCGCGACGTCGTCTGGACCAGGCGATGGACGACGCGATGCGCGCGGCAACGGCCGGCTTTGGCGGGCTGATGCCCGGCTTCAAGCTGCCTTTCTGATCCATTGCGTTCACCCGAATGACCGAACCTCCCTACACACCCGACCTGCGCGCCCCCGAACCACGCGGTCTGTGCACCGATTGCGGCGTCTCGCGGATGGCAGACGCAAAGGCCTGCGGGCGCGCCTGTCAGTTCATCCAGCCCGACTATCCCGCGCAGGAACTTCGCCTGCATGGCCGGATGCGCGATGATCAGATGGCGGACGAAACGCATTTCGGTGTATTCCGACGGATGATCCGTGCGCGGCTGTCTCCCGCCAAGACCGGCGCGCAATGGACCGGCATTGCCACCACGCTGGGTGAGCGCCTCTTGGCGACCGGCGAGGTAGAAGCGGTGCTGGCGGTTGCGCCGGACCCGGCGGACCGGTGGAAGCCAAAGCCGGTGGTCGTCACCCGGGCTGAGGACATGGCCCAGTGCCGGGGCATGAGGATGGGGTATTCGCCGCTCGTCGCCCTGATGGAAGAGGTCGCTGCGCGCGGATTCAAGCGCATCGCGCTGATTGGCATCCCCTGCCAGGTCTATGCGCTGCGCGCGCTGGAGGCCGAGTATGGCCTCGAGAAGCTTTACGTCATTGGCACCCCCTGCTCTGACAATACGACCACGGAGAATTTCCACGATTTCCTGAAACTGCTTGATCCGGCACCAGAGACGATCTCATATCTGGAGTTCCGCGCCGACTTCCGTGTGGAGCTGCGCTTTGATGATGGCCGCCAGCGGCTGATCCCGTTCCTGTCACTGCCCATCTCCAAGCTGCCGCGCGACTTCTTTCCGCTGACGTGCCGCACCTGCGTGGACTATACCAATGCCCTCAGTGACCTGACGGTCGGTTATATGGCCGGCGAAGGGGAGCAGTGGCTGATCGTTCGCAATGACCGCGGCGAGGAACTGGTCAGCCTTCTGGGCGATGCGCTGATAACGTCCGAACCCGGATCGAAAGGCAAGCGGGCACCGCATGTGGCCGCCTTCATCAAGAATGTGGAGCTTGCGGCCGGCGGTCTTCCCTTGCGGTCGATGCCGAACTGGGTACGTCCGCTGATCTCGTTCCTGCAGCCGCGGATCGGCCCCAAGGGCCTCGAGTTCGCGCGCACGCGCCTTGAAATGAAGGCAGCGGAAACGGTGATCCACCTTCGCCGCGAGGAGCCGGCGAAGCTGAAGAACATGGTGCCGGCGCATGTCTGGAAACTGCTGGAAACCTATGGAATTTCCCCGAAAGATGGGGAGCGAAAGTAGGTTATGTCCCAACGCTCGGCCGGTCCCGAACTCCTTCGTCTGATTGACCTGATCGCAAAGCTGCCCGGTCTCGGACCGCGTTCGGCGCGGCGCGTGGCACTGCATCTCCTGAAGCGCAACGAGCAGCTACTGAAGCCGCTCGCTGAGGCGATGGCGGAGGCGGGTGCAAAGATCCAGAAGTGCGAGACCTGCGGAAACTATGACACGGTACAGCCTTGCGCGGTGTGCCAGCTGCCGGGGCGCGACGATACGCTGATCTGCGTGGTCGAGGACGTGCCGGACCTCTGGGCACTGGAACGCGGCGGGGCTTTCCGCGGGCGTTATCATGTGCTTGGCGGCGTGCTGTCGGCGATTGACGGGATCGGACCCTCGGACCTTGGCATTGCATCGCTGGTGCGCCGGATCGAGGCGGGCGGTGTGCGCGAAGTGATCCTTGGACTGAATGCCACGGTCGATGGCCAGACCACGGCGCATTACATTGCCGACCAGCTGGCGGGCAAAGGCGTGGACGTGACGCGGCTGGCGCACGGGATGCCGGTGGGGGGGGAGCTCGATCATCTGGATGACGGGACACTGGCGGCGGCGCTGCGATCGCGGCGCGGGGTTTGAGGCTGCGCCTGAGGACGCAGAGGCCGGGCGCCGTGCGGTTGTGGCTGCGATTTTGGATCAGGGCGGCGCCGAGCTTGGAGCGGATTGCGCTGACGCCGTTCGCCTCGGCCGAGTGGGCCGCCCTTTTCTCCCGGAACAACGCCCGGCCACGTTTCCGCTCGCTCATCGCATTGGAGCGGCCATCCCCGGCCTGGGATGCCCCTCACTTCGGGTTTCGAATTCCAGAAAAAATCAAAGAAGCCCCCTGCTGGCGCAGAGGGCTTTTTTTGACCGAGGCCGGTCTTGTGGGCTCAGGCGTCCGCGCTGGTTTTCGACTGGCGCTTGCGGACATTCGGGTCGAGATGGACTTTCCGCAGGCGGATGGATTTCGGGGTGACTTCGACCAGTTCGTCGTCTGCGATATAGGCGAGGGATTTTTCCAGCGTCATCTGCAGGGGCGTCGTCAGGCGAACGGCTTCGTCCGTGCCCGAGGCGCGCATGTTCGTGAGCTTCTTGCCCTTTAGGACGTTCACTTCGAGGTCGTTGTCGCGGTTATGCTCGCCGACGATCATGCCGCCATAAACCTTCGTACCCGGATGGATCATCATCGGGCCCCGGTCTTCGAGGTTCCACAGCGCGAAGGCGACCGCCTCGCCCTGCTCCATCGCGATCAGCACGCCTGTGTGGCGGCCCTGGATCTTGCCCTTGTGGGGGGCGTATTCGTGGAAGATGCGGTTCATGATGGCCGTGCCGCGTGTGTCGGAGAGCAGCTCGCCCTGATAGCCGATCAGCCCGCGCGTCGGCGCGTGGAAGACGAGGCGCGTGCGGCCAACGCCCGAGGGGCGCATGTCGAGCATCTCGGCTTTGCGCTCGTTCATCTTCTGCACGACGATGCCGGAGTGTTCGTCATCCACGTCGATGATGACTTCCTCGATGGGCTCGAGTTTTTCGCCGGTGGGGCTCGTCTGCATGACGACCTGCGGGCGGGCGACGCCGAGTTCATAGCCTTCGCGGCGCATGGTTTCGATCAGCACCGCGAGCTGGAGTTCGCCCCGGCCGGAGACGGTGAACGCCTCGGCATCGGTGGCGCGCTCGACCTTGAGGGCGACGTTGCCTTCGGCCTCTTTCTCGAGGCGGGCCCAGATCATCCGTGACGTTACTTTCGTGCCTTCGGTGCCGGCGAGCGGCGAGTCGTTGACGCGGAACATCATCGAGATGGTCGGCGGGTCGATCGGGCGCGCTTCGAGCGGCACGGTGACGGAGGGGTCGCAGAATGTGTCGGCGACGTTCGCCTTGGTCATGCCGGCGAGCGAGACGATGTCGCCTGCCTGGCCTTCATCCACAGGCACACGCTCCAGGCCGCGGAAGGCGAGTACTTTCGAGACCCGCCCCTGCTCCACGAGCTGGCCGTCACGCGACAGGACCTTGATCGACTGGTTCGGCTTCACGGTGCCGGACAGGATACGGCCCGTCAGGATGCGGCCCAGAAACGGGTCTGCGGAGATGGTGGTCGCGAGGAAGCGGAACGGGCCTTCCTCGACGCGGGGGACCGGTACGTGATCGACGACGAGTTGGAAGAGTTCGTCCATGTTGGCGGTCGGCGTCTCATACTGCTTCGACATCCAGCCATTCTTGGCCGAGCCGTAGAGGATCGGGAAATCGAGCTGTTCGTCGGTCGCGTCGAGGTTGGCGAAGAGGTCGAAACACTCGTTGACCACTTCGTCAGGACGGCGTTCCGGTTTGTCGATCTTGTTGACGGCAACGATGGGCTTCAGGCCACATTTCAGGGCCTTGGAAACCACGAACTTGGTCTGGGGCATAGGGCCTTCCGACGAGTCGACGAGCACGATGGCCCCATCCACCATGTCGAGGATACGCTCCACCTCGCCGCCGAAGTCGGCGTGGCCGGGCGTGTCGACGATGTTGATGCGGTAGCCGTTCCACTCAACCGAAGTGGTCTTGGCAAGGATGGTGATGCCGCGCTCGCGCTCGAGATCGTTGGAGTCCATCATCCGCTCGGCGGTCTTCTCGTTCTGGCGGAAGGTGCCCGACTGTTTGAGAAGCTCGTCCACCAACGTGGTCTTGCCGTGGTCAACGTGCGCGATGATGGCGATGTTGCGCATCTTTTCGATGGGAGTCGTCATGAGGAAGGCTTTCCGGCGGGCGGCGTTCGGGAGGAGAACGAGTGGATTTTCCGCGCACGTAGCAGAGGCCGCATGATTTGACCATGCCGATGCGGCAGGCTTCTTGGCGCCCGGGTCAATTCAAATAAACTTTGGCGGCCAATTGCAGATTTTCACCCCTTTCGATGCATACTGAGAAAGATATTTTCATTTTCAGCGCGTTAGGAGGTGGGTCCTCGTGTTGGTCAGCGTCGTCCTGCCTTGCTGTAACGGGGCAGATACTCTTGGCGTAATGCCCGGGTCACTCGCACGGCAAACGCACTCGGGGGACCGGGAGCTTATTTTCGTCAACAACGGCTCCGCCGACAATTCTGTCGCGATTGCAATATCTTACGCCAATCGCCTGCCGATCCGGGTCGTCAATGCGTATTCCGGCAACGGGCTGCACGGGGTCGGCGGGTCACCCTTCCTTTGTGGGCTTTAAAAGCCCCCAAATGCGACGTGATCCTCGTGTGCGAGCCGGACGACGAGCGCGATCCCGACTGGATGCAACACACGGTAAAGGCGCTCCAGACGCAAGATTTCATCGTGCCGGCACTGGAATAAGAGCGGCAGAACCCGCCCAACATGACCTGGAGCCCGGATCGCGGCTTTCAGGCGCGTTCGGACGAGGGCCTGCCAAGCCGCATTGGCCCGCTGCATTTGCCGTTCGCGGTCTGCAATGAATCGGTATGACCCAGGCCTGGGACCAACGCGTGGGCGATCCGTCCGACTGGATGGGAATCTTCTGGGACGTTCACTATTGCTGGCGGGTTCAGCTGGCCGGCATGAAACTCACATTCGTCAAGGAAGCGCTGGTGCACTCCCGTTTGCGCAGCGCCGCCCCGGCGCGCTTCAGGCCGGCGCAGAGCTGGGGACGGGGAAAGGTGGCGCTGCAGATCCGGTGCGGCGACGACGTTCGGGCCGATCTTCACGCGCCGGCCCTTTGCCTATTGGGTTTTCGACTTGGGCTTCGCCCGCGGGCAGCTCGATTCGTTTCCGGCCCTGGAGGCGGCCTATCGGAAGAAAGTGCCGACGGACCGGAACGTCCTCGCGGGCAAAAAGCCGGACGGGCCGTAAACCTTTGCCGCGATCCCGGACACTTGACGGAAGCGGATGGCCCGGCCAGCACGGTTGCTGATGCATCCGCCATTTGTCACCGCACCTTCGTTCACCAGAATTTCCGGGCTTGCCCATGGTTTCTTCGGCCGTCGCGGCGGAGTGTCCGCTGGCGACTATGACAGCTTGAATGCCGGCGAAGGCTCGGCGGATACATCCCGGAACGTGGCCGAGAACCGGGCGCGGATATCGGGGGCTGTGGGTGCCCGCTGGCTGCTCTCCTGCTACCAGGTGCATTCGCCGGATGTCGTGCACGTCACCTCGCCCTGGGACGAGCGGCCGAAAGCGGATGCGATGGTGACAGATCGGCCGGGATTCGGGCTTTGCGTCCTGTCGGCGGACTGTACACCGGTCCTGTTTTCGGACCCAGATGCGGGCGTGATCGGCGCGGCGCACGCGGGCTGGAAGGGCGCGCTCGCCGGTGTGCTGCTGGGCGCTGTGGAGGCGATGGAAGCGCTTGGGGCTCAGCGCAGCCGTATCCGGGCGGCCATCGGGCCCACGATACAGCAGGCAAGCTATGAAGTCGGCCCGGAGTTCCGGGACGCATTCCTCGCCGCCCACGCCAGCAGCGAGGACCTTTTCATTCCCGGCCAGGGCGACCGGCTGCACTTTGATCTGCCGGGCTTCTGCGCCCGCCAGCTCGCCGGCGCGGGGCTCGCCCGTGTGGACAATCTCGGCCACGACACCTGCGCGCAGGAAGACATCTACTTCTCGAACCGGCGCCGCAACCTGCGCGGTGAGGCCGATTACGGCCGCAATGCTTCGGTGATCGTAATTCCTGAGTGAATCCAGTTTTCCGTGGCTTGCGACTCGCGGGCGCCTGTTACAAAAGCGTCGCGGACAGGCCAGAAGGTGAGCGACGCGTCATGAAGCTGATTTCCTGCAACGCGAACCGGCCCCTTTCGGAAGCCATTGCCGATTACCTCGACATGCGGCTGACCCGCTCGGAGGTGAAAACCTTCGCTGACCAGGAAATCTTCGTGCGCATCGACGAGAACGTACGCGGCGAGGATGTGTTCGTCATCCAGTCGACCTCCTACCCCGCCAATGACAACCTGATGCAGCTGTTGATCATGATGGACGCGCTGCGGCGCGCCTCGGCGCGGCGCATCACGGCAGTGATCCCCTATTTCGGCTATGCGCGTCAGGACCGCAAAACGGATGGCCGCACGCCGATCTCCGCAAAGCTGGTAGCAAACCTGATCTCCGCCTCTGGCGCCGACCGCGTGCTGACGGTGGATCTGCATGCGGGCCAGATCCAGGGCTTCTTCGATATCCCAACCGACAACCTGTTTGGCGGCCCGGTGATGATCGACGATATCAAGGAGCGCTTCGGCAAAGACAAAATCGTGATGGTCTCGCCGGATGTCGGCGGCGTGGTGCGGGCGCGGGCGCTCGCCAACAAGCTCAACGCGGACCTCGCCATCGTGGACAAACGGCGTCCCGAAGCGGGCAAGTCCGAAGTGATGAACATCATCGGCGAAGTAAAGGGTGCGCGCTGCATCATGCTCGACGACATCTGCGACAGCGGCGGCACGCTCGCCAACGCGGCGGCGGCACTGAAGGAACAGGGCGCGGTGTCGGTGTCGGCCTATGTCACGCACGGCGTGCTGTCCGGCACCGCCGTTCAACGGATCGAGAAGTCCGTTCTGGACGAACTGGTGATGACCGACACGATCCAGCCTTCGGCGGATGCGCTCAAGTCAAAGAAGATCCGTGTACTGCCGATGTCGCCGCTGCTCGGCGAAGCGATCCGGCGGATTGCCAACGAAGAAAGCGTGTCGAAGCTGTTCGACCGATAGGCCTGAACCCCTCTCCCGCGCCGCAGGAGGGGGATTTATTGGCTTACGCCACTGCGCGTGCGAGCGCGCAGTGCGACCAGAGTTCCGACAAGGCCGTGACCAGGTCTTCGATGTCCTGGTCGGTGTGGACGGGAGACGGCGTGATGCGCAGGCGCTCGGTGCCTTTCGGAACGGTCGGGTAGTTGATCGGCTGGACGTAGATGCCGTTGCGCTCCATCAGCCAGTCCGAGATCATCTTGCACTTGACCGGATCGCCGACCATGACCGGCACGATATGGCTCGCGTTTTCCATCGCCGGGATGCCTATTTCACGTAAGCGGATGCGAACCTTTTCGACGCGGTCGCGCTGGCGCATCCGCTCCCAGTTCGACACCTTGAGGTGCTGGATCGAGGCGCAGGCGCCGGCCGCAATGTGCGGCGGCAGAGCGGTGGTGAAGATGAAGCCCGAGGCGAAGCTGCGGACGAAATCGACGAGCGCGGTTGACGCCGCGATATAACCGCCGACGACGCCGAAGGCCTTGCCGAGCGTGCCTTCGATGACCGTCAGGCGGTCCATCAGGCCTTCGCGTTCTGCGATGCCTCCGCCATGCTCGCCGTAGAGACCGACGGCGTGGACTTCATCGAGATAGGTCATCGCGCCATACTCGTCCGCGATGTCGCAGAATTCCTTGATCGGAGCGATGTCGCCATCCATCGAATACACCGACTCAAAGGCGATCAGTTTCGGTGCGGCGGGATCGAGCGCGGCGATCTTGCGGCGCAGGTCCTCCGGATCATTGTGGCGGAACACCACGCACTTGGCGCGGCTGTGGCGGATGCCTTCGATCATCGAAGCGTGGTTCAGCGCGTCCGACAGGATGATCAGTCCCGGGATCTTTGCGCCGAGCGTGCCGAGGCCAGCCCAGTTGGACACATAGCCCGAAGTGAAGAGCAGCGCGGCTTCCTTGTTGTGAAGGCTCGCGAGTTCCTGCTCGAGCAGGACGTGATGGTGGTTGGTGCCGGAGATGTTGCGTGTACCGCCGGCGCCGGCGCCGCAGGAGTCCAGCACATCATGCATCGCGGCGAGGACTTTCGGGTGCTGGCCCATGCCGAGATAATCGTTCGAGCACCAGACCTTCACTTCCTTGACCCCGGACGGGCCATGGAACACAGCTTTCGGGAAGGCTCCCTTTTCGCGCTCGATGTCAGCGAAGACGCGGTAGTTGCCCTCCTCTTTGAGTTTCGTCAGCTCGTTCTCGAAGTAAGCTTCGAAGTTCATGGGTCAGGCCCTCCAGTCTGTTCTTTGTGCGGTTGGTGTTTCGATACGGGCGGGCTTCATCGCCCAGCCCCAGAGTGATGGGTCGCGCACCGGCAGGATGAGCACCCAGTGCTCGATGACAGCGAGGATGGCGAGCGCGGTCAGGAGCAGGAAGCCAGCCGAGGCATGGCTGCCGGCCGGGTGGCCGAAGGCGGTGATCGCGAGCAGCACCGAGACGGTGGTGATGGTGATGAGCGCAGCAGCGAAGACGCTGCCCGGCGCGCGGCGCGAGAAATAGGTTTTCATATAGTCGAGGTGGCGCGGCATGAACTGGTCCACCAGGTTTGGCGCCCCGGTGAAGACCACGAGCTTCGCACTGATGCGCATGCCCCAGAGAATGAGGAAGGTCCATTGCGCGAACTGGTTGGCAGCGCCCCAGCTGAGCCAGACGATGATGCCGGCATGGGCAATGATCGCAAGCTCATGATGGAGCACGGCAGCAATCCCGGCCCGGTACCGGGCGAAGCCCTTCAGGCCTTCCGGGCACGGAACGCGTGATGGACCGGTGACGAAGCCGGTCAGGAACATCACCTCATGCCAGGCCCAGAGCGCAAGGCCCACTGCAAAGCCTGCATACGCGCCCGTGACACTGGTGTCGGAGCGAAGGGCGATGAGCAGGAAGGTTGCCCCGACGAGCACGACTGTTGCGCCCAGCGCCGTCCATTTGAAGGTTGCCCGTGGCAAGCCGATCAGCGCAAAAATCGCGCCGGTGCTCAGCCACCAGGCAAAGGCTGCAAACAGGACCGGAGGCAGGTAATCAGCCATGCGCGTTGCGTTTTCCCTACCAGGCCGGCTGCAGCCGGACTTTGGCCGGCAATGCGTTCTTGCGAACGGGCATGAAGTACAACTGCACGAATGTCAGGCCGTTCGAAAGGGCACAGGCTGTCTTCCGGCACCAGTCGATGGGGTCCTTGCCTGTGATCGATTCCATCTTGTCCGTGTTCCGGCGGATGCGCTCAAGACCTTCGCGGAATTCCGGCGCGTCGATGTTGAGCTCGACCGGATAGACCTGGCGGGCGATCTCGTTGGTGACGCGGAAGACTTCATAATCATACTCGGTCGGATCCACGCCGAGGGCGGCATGAAAGGCCGGGCGGCGATGGTCGCGCACATACATCGTGGCGTAGACGGCGAGCAGGAAGAAGCGGATCCAGTACTTGTTGCCGCCTTCCAGAAGATGCGGGTTGGCGCGAAGGATCATCGCGAAGGCTTCGCCGTGGCGGAACTCGTCATTGCACCATTGCTCGAACCATTTGAAGATCGGGTGGAAGCGGAATTCCGGATGCTTCTCAAGCTGGCGGAAGATCGTGATGTAGCGGGCGTAACCGATCTTCTCGGACAGGTAGACCGAGTACCAGATGTATTTGGGCTTGAAGAAGGTGTACTTCTTCTTGCGCGTCAGGAAGCCGAGATCGACGCCGATGCCGAAATCCTTCAGCACAAAGTTGATGAAGCCGGCATGCCGGGCCTCATCGCGCGCCATCAGGCGGAACAGGGCTTTCATATCGGGATTGTCGACCTGGCGTGTGATCTCTCGGTAGAGCACGCAGCCCGAGAACTCCGATGTCAGTGAGCTGACGAGGAAGTCTACGAACTCGGTGCGCAATTCGGGCGACAGCGTGCCGAGGATATTGTCGAACTCGGCCGTGCGCTTGAAGTGGTTACGGTTGGGATCTGACTCCATCTCGGCAATCAGTGCGTCCCATTCCTCGCGTACGCCAGACACATCAACCTTGTTCACTTCGGCGAAATCGGTCGTGTAGAAGCGCGGAGACAGCATTGTCTCCTGCATAGCGATACTGTTGGTATCGAAGGCTGGCGGTGCTTCGAGCACACGCATCTCTTCGTCCGTCAACATAGCAATCGTCATGGCTCAGACCTTTCCATTCGTGAAGCTCACTTCGTAGAGTTCAGTGAGCTCAAACATTGACTGAAAGCGCACGAGCGCTTTCTCGAAGACATTGGCGCGGGTGACCGTCGCCTCGCGGCGCAGCACGAGACTGCGGCCAAAGGGAACGCTGACGGGCGCGCCGTGGACAAGCACCTTGTCACCGATGCCGGGCTCGATTCCGCCGTCGAGCTCGACATGCGCCTCAAGTGACTCATAAGTGTGCTGGACACGAATGGTGCAAGGGACCGTGAAACTGCGTCGGGTCATGGGGAAGTCTCCATTGGCTCAAGCAGCTTACGGAACTCTGCGACATTGTCACCGCCAAATGCGTCGAGACTGACCCATTCTCCGGTTTCCGGATCCTCGATGATCAGCTTGTCGTTTTCAGTGCGGTGCAGCACGAAAGCTGGACCGGAACCGATACCCATCTGCCGGCGCTGGAGCGCGAGCGAACGCATCGCTGTGCGCACGAAACCGCCCGTTTCCGGTGCCCAGTTACGCACCATGTCACCGGTCGCCGGATCGCGGACATCAATGCTGCCATCGGCGCCATCCTCGAACACGAGGGGCATGGATTGAACCGACAGCGCACGCCAGTTCGACACATGGCCAGCCTTGTTCAGTTGGGTGAAACCGACGCCGATCAGTGTGAACAGGATCAGCGCCCCGATCGCGAGAAGCAGCGCGCGCGGCGGATGCAGATCGTGGTTATGAGCCGGGCTCGGAACGGGCGCAGCGGTCATGGCTCAGCCCTCAGGGTGCACTGGCGGCAAGACCGCCGGTTGGCATCGCAGCGCGCGCCTGCAAGGGCGCCTGGATCTGGGTGATGCGGCTTGGGGCATGTGCAGTGATCGCCGAAGCGAGTATCCGGGCGACGTTCTCGACACCCGCCAGACCCCGGAGCATCGGTTGCGCGCGGCTGAAACGCAGGGGCCGCACATGCGGCCAGAGTTTCAGGTAGCCAATGCCACCGACTGTTGCGAGCGCAAGCACGATGTCGCCCGTCTCCTTGCCATAGCGGCGCATGTCGGCCGACGCGATCTGGTCGAACGGCAGGTTGACGTATTTGCGGATGGCAACCCCGTAACGCAGCACGACCCGTTTCGAAGTGATCGTATAGACGGTCGCCCGCGCCATCGCCCAAGCGATGAACACAAGCAGGCCGAGGCCTGCCACGGCGCCGATGCCAGAATTGATGGCGACGCGCGACATCTCGAGACCGGTCGCGCCAGTCGATTCCAGATTGGCAAGGCGCCAGCCGGTCGCGGTCACGAAATACGCCAGCACGATACGGATGTGGAAGGCATGGATCGCAAAGGCGAGCATGCCGGGGCTGCCCTGCCAGAGAAGCTGTTCGCCCTCCGGCAGCGCCTGGGGGAGCCCGCGAACGGGCTCGCCCCCGCCCTCTTCTTCGTCGTGAAGCTTGATCACAGCCAGGGCTCCTGGCGCTTCGGCGTCGCGTAAAGCGTGCCGCCGCCATAATAGCCGCTGATCATGTCTTCCTCGAGCCGGGTCACGCGGTCCGGAGACTTCGTGCGCGGCACGCCGGCGAAGTGTTCGGCCTTGATGGCGTCGACTTCAACCCGCCTGCGAGCTTTCGAGACGTTGCAGAACGGGACTGGCAGAAGCACGATGGCATCCGAGCCGGCAACCTTCACTTCGAAATAGCGGATGATGGCTTCTGCGCGGTCCACCCAGAGATCGGTGACGACCCCGGCAACTTTACGGTCGAGGCCGACCACTTCGAGACCGCGCGGATCAATATCTTTCGCAGAAACCGTATAATCCGGGTTTAGACGATAGGGCGAGATCCGGTCCTGTCCGTCCCAGTTGAGATCAGGCACATCGGCGCGCATGGCGTAGGAGGCCGGGCCGACCCCGTCTGCCAGCGGATTGCCCGCGGGAATGAAGGGCGAGCCAGCCCATGGCGCCGTCCGGTTCAGCGCGATATCGCGCCTTTCGCCCTTGGCGTAGGTCATCTCGATCGAACCGCGACCATTCGGCAGATGGAAGGTCTTCTTGGGCGGCACGAAGAGCAGCGCGGCAGGTTCCTGCCGGCCGCTCGGATCTTCCTCCAGCGGATAACCTTCGCGCATGCCTTCGCGCTGCAGATAATAGATCAGCCAGAAGAAAAAGATCGTGAAGCCCCACAGGGTCACGTCCACAAGATCTATTCCGTTGACAAACTCTCCACTGAAAATCATGACCGTTCTCCTTGAGGTCGTATCAGCCTGGGTATGCAGCCAGGCCGAGTTTTGTAGATGGGGTGGTAGCCGGGATCGCAAGCGTGTGGCGGGCAAGCGGGCCAATCACGATAAGCGTTGCAAAAAGAAGCAAAATTTCGAAGTGATAGACGGCCCCGTAGCCGGCAGCGGGACCCGTAAGCGCGGGGCCAAGTTGTCCGCTTTCGGCAAGGTTGGAGACCACATCGCGCACCGCCCCGCCGAAGGCGACTGCCGCGCCAGTGGCCGTAGCCGTGACAGCGCCCCAGGCACCGAGAGCGATGCCGCCGTCATGATTGCGGGCGACCGCCATGATGGCCGTCAGTGTACCGACGGAAAACAGCCCGCCGCCGAACCCGATGAGGAAGGTGCCGAACAGGAACGCCGCAGTGGATCCCGCCGGATAGGCAAAGACAACCAGGGCGAAGGCAAACACGCCAGCGAGCGCGCCTGTGCCAGCCAGCCGGTGCGGCTCGCCGCCGCCGCTGAGCTGGCTTGAGGAATAGGCAAAACCAAGCAGTGCGCCGAACGCCGAAAGGGCAGAGAGACGCGTCGTCTCAGCAACGCTCATGCTGAGGACTTCCGCACCGTAAGGCTCAAGCAGCACGTCCTGCATGCTGAACGCGGCAGCGCCAAGTCCAGCGGCAACGAGAAGGCGCGCGGTCGAACGGTTCTGCATGAGTTCGGCCCAGGTATCGGAAAACTTGGGCCGATCGCGTTCCGGATCGGTCACAGCCGGGTTGCGGGCTTCCTGCTTCCAAAGGGCCACCACGTTGAGCAGCATCGTGACCACGCCGGCGCCCTGAATCACCTGGATCAGCGTCAGCGTGTTGAAATCACTCAGCAGCCAGCCGAACATCAGCGAACTAAACACCATGCCGGCCAGCAGCATGAGATAAAGCAGCACCACGACGCGCGGACGTGTCTCGTCGCTCGCAAGGTCGCTCGCCAGCGCAAGGCCCGCTGTCTGGGTCGTGTGGATCCCCGCCCCCACGAGCAGGAAGGCGACGGCCGCTCCGGCTTGGCCAATCCAGGCCGGACTGCTCGAATCGCCGGACAGCAGGATCAGAGCAAATGGCATAAGCGCCAGGCCGCCGAACTGGAACATTGAGCCGAACCAGATATAGGGCACGCGGCGCCATCCGAGGACGGAGCGATGCGTATCCGACTTGTGACCGATCAGCGCGCGCAGCGGCGCGAAAACCAGCGGCAGGGCGACCATCAGCGCGACCAACCAGGCCGGCACGCCGAGCTCGACGATCATCACGCGGTTCAGTGTGCCAGTCAGCAGCACCATCGCCATGCCGACGGAGACCTGAAACAATGACAGACGAAGCAGGCGGCCGAGCGGGAGCTGCGCACTTGCCGCATCGGCGAACGGCAGGAACTTCGTTCCCACGCTCATCCAGATATCTGCGAAAGAGCGCCGCTCGGGGGTCATCTGCGGATGACCTCGCGGGCTTCGGAAATGTAGAAAGTGGAATTTACGCGGTGCTTGCGATTACCGCGCCAACGGTCGTTGGTTTCGGCCGCGAGAAGGTCCATCAGACGGCCGCCCGAAACCGGCACGATGGCCGGCGCCCGGTCACTGCGCGGAAAGAACTTGCCCGCGAAGTGCATGGCCGAGAGCAGAGGCGTCTGCGGCGCATAAGTGAAGATGGCTGAGCGCCGGATGCGCGGCAGGATCTTCGCAACCATCGCCGCCATGTCATGGGCGTCATAGTGGATGATCGAATCCATTGCCAGCATATGGTCGAATTCGCCAAGATCCGGGCTCGTCATGTCGCCGACGCGCCAGATGATCCGGCTACGAACGACCGGATCGGTGATGCGCTCGGCCGCCGTCTCGACCAGTGAGCGGGCAATGTCGATCGCCAGAACATTGGCCCCGCGCTTGGCCGCTTCCACTGCAAATGTACCCGTGCCGCAGCCGGCATCCAGGATGCGCAGGCCCGTCATGTCCTGCGGCAGCCAGGACAGCACTTCGTTATGCATGGCTTCGCGGCCCGCCCGCACAGTCGCGCGGATGCCGCTGACAGGCGCGTTCGAGGTCAGCTTCTGCCACGTGACCGAGGCGGTCTCGTCGAAATAGGTCCGCAGCTCGGCACGGCGGGTCTGATAGGCGCTATCCATCAATCGAACCCCAGGAAGTCAAAGATTTCGCGGTCCTTCATCGGCACCGCTTCAACCGGGTCACCGCCCAGCCAGAGCGCAGCGGCGAGGCGCAGGTATTCCTGCTGCACGGCTTCCAGTTCCGGCGAGGGCTCCATTTCGAAGATGGTGGATTTCTTAAGGCGCGAGCGGCGGATCACGTCGAGATCCGGGAAGTGCGCAATGCGCTGCATGCCGGTTGCGTCGCAATAACGGTCGATCTCGTCGGTTGCCTTCGACCGGTTGGCGATGACGCCGCCAAGGCGGACGGCGTAGTTCTGGGACTTCGCCTTGATGGCCGCGACGATGCGGTTCATCGCGAAAATCGAGTCGAAATCGTTGGCCGTCACGATGATGCCGCGTTCGGCATGTTGCAGCGGCGAGGCAAATCCGCCGCAGACCACATCGCCCAGCACGTCGAAGATCACCACGTCGGAATCTTCGAGCAAGCGGTGCTCTTTGAGCAGCTTCACGGTCTGGCCCACGACATAGCCGCCACAACCGGTGCCTGCTGGCGGGCCACCTGCTTCGACGCACATCACGCCATTATAGCCCTCGAACACGAAGTCTTCGGTGCGCAGCTCTTCGGAATGGAACTCGACCGATTCCAGAACGTCAATGACGGTCGGCATCAGCTTCTTGGTCAGTGTGAACGTGGAGTCATGCTTCGGGTCGCAGCCGATCTGCAGCACGCGCTTTCCGATCTTGGAGAAGGCGGCCGAAAGGTTCGACGATGTCGTCGATTTGCCGATCCCGCCTTTTCCGTACACGGCGAAAACCTTGGCCGTTCCAGCTTCGAAGCGGGAGTCGAGCTTGACTTGCACGCTCCCCTCCCCGTCCGGACGGCGGGCACCTGGGCGATTGAGGGCGAGACTCGTCATGCGGCGGCTCCTTGCAGCGGGGTAATGCCTTCGAGGCGGTCTTCGATTTCCGCGCTGGCCGCCCGAAGGGCCGCCAGCGTTTCAGGGTCAGGAGACCAGTAACGGCGCTCCGAGGCTTCGATCAGCCGGTTCGCCACATTGGCGGTCGCGGCAGGGTTGAGATCCGAGAGGCGGCGGCGCAGGGCCTCGTCCAGCACGAAAGTTTCGGTCATCTGCTGGTAGACCCAGGGCTGGACCTGGCCGGTCGTGGCCGACCAGCCCATCGTGTTGGTGACCTGCGCCTCGATCTGGCGCACGCCTTCATAGCCATGGCGGAGCATGCCTTCGAACCATTTCGGGTTCAGCGTCCGGGTGCGTGTTTCAAGGGCAACCTGCTCTGCCAGTGTACGGACAATGCCGTCACCGCGCGTCTGGTCGCCAATATAGATCGCAGGCTGTTCGCCGCGAACCTTGGCCGCGGCGCGGGAGATGCCGCCAAGCGTGTCGAAATAATGATCGATTGTCGTCAGGCCCGTCTCAACTGATTCGAGGTTCTGGTAGGCAAGTTCGACCGTCGAGAGGATGTTGTTGAACAGGGCGGGCTGCGCGCTGGGGCGACCATCCCGTCCGTAGGCAAAGCATTTGCGCTTGGCATAGGCATCGCCGAGTTCGTCCTCGTCATCCCACGATCCTGTATTAACGAGGTAGTTGACGTTGGCGCCATAAGCCCCATCGGCATTCGAGAACACGCGCAGGGCGGCGGTTTCGAGGTCTGCCCCGGATTCGGCCATCCACAAGACGGCATGCTTGCGGGCAAAGTTCATGTCATGCGGCTCGTCTGCGGCGGCGGCCGCATAGGCTGCATCGGCCAGCATCCGGGTCTGCAAGGGCAGCAGGTCGCGGAAGATGCCCGACAAGGTCACCATTACATCGACGCGCGGACGCCCCAGCGTCTTGAGCGGGATGAGATCAGCGCCCGAGAGGCGGCCATAGGAGTCGAAGCGCGGCACAGCGCCGAGCAGGGCCATCGCCTGCGCGATCTGGGCGCCTTCGCTCTTCAGGTTGTCAGTGCCCCAGAGGATGATCGCCATCGTTTCAGGATACCGTCCGGTGTCGGATTTATGGCGCGCGAGCAAGCGGCCCGCCTGCCGGCCGCCATCGGCCACGGCGAACGCGCTCGGCAGGCGGAACGGATCGAAGCCGTGAATGTTGCGGCCAGAGGGCAGGATTTCCGGCGTGCGGATCAGGTCCCCGCCTGGCACCGGCGGCGTGTAGCCAGCATCCAACGCATGGATCAACGCGGCCATCTCGTGGTCCTCGCCGAGCAGCACGTTCGTGCGCGCCAGGCTCGTGATTTCGTTGAGACGGCTGTCGAGTTTCAGCTTGCGCGCGATATCGGCCGGGGCGTCGCCTGCAACGATCGCATCGAACGCAGTGCCGGGCAGCAAGTCGTGCCCGGCTGCAGGCGGCATCAGCGCGATCATCTCGCGGCGATCATCCGCGCCCAGACCTTTGCCCGCAATATGCAGGCCGTTGGGGATGAGCGACGTTTCGACTTCGGCGAGCCGAACGCGGATCGCTTCGATCTTGTCACGCGGGCGGTCGAACGAGGCAGCCGGCAGGATGTCGAGCTCGTCAGCCTGAGCGATGATCATTTCTTCCAGGTCTGCGCGCTCGTGGTCGGCGCCTGGCTCAAGGCCGCGCCAACGGGCGATCGTAGCAGAAAGGTCCGACAGGCCGCGATAGAGACCAGCCTCGGTGACGGGCGGCGTGAGGTAGCTGACGATGGTGGCGTTGCCGCGCCGCTTGGCTATGGTCGCTTCAGATGGGTTGTTGGCCGCGTAGAAGTAGATGTTCGGCAGGTCGCCCAGAAGATAGTCGGGCCAGCAATCGCCGGTCAGGCCGGACTGTTTGCCCGGCATGAATTCGAGGGCGCCGTGCGTGCCAAAATGGACGACGGCGTCCGCGGCGAAGGTCTGCTTGAGATAGGTATAATAGGCCGAGAAGGCATGCGTTGGCGCGAAGCCCTTTTCAAAGAGCAGGCGCATCGGGTCGCCTTCATAGCCGAATCCCGGCTGCAGGCCGACGAGCACATTGCCGAACCGGGCGCCGAGCACGAAGATTGCGCGGCCATCCGTCAGTACACGGCCGGGCGCCGGGCCCCAGGCCGCTTCGATATCCTTCAGGCGGCGTTCGTGCCGGACATGATCCGAGACCGGAATCTCGGCCACCACGTTGGCTTCGGTGCCATAGCGGTCTTTGTTACCTTCGAGGAGGGTCTCTTTGAGGGCATCAACCGAGGCTGGAACCTCGACCGCGTAGCCTTCTGCCTTGAGGCGGGTAAGAAAATTGAACAGCGACTCGAAGACCGAAAGATAGGCCGCCGTACCGACACTGCCGGAATTGGGCGGGAAGTTGAACAGCGTGATCGCAACCTTGCGAGCCGCGCGGGCGCTGCGTTTCAGGCGGACCAGCTTGTCCACACGGGCAGCGAGCTGGTCTGCCCGCTCGGGGCAGACCTGCATGCGTCTGTTGTCATCGGCGAAAGTGCACCGGCGGGCGCATCCGGTACACGTCGTGCCATTATCGGCGCGCCCGCCGATGACAATGGATCCCGTTGCGCCGTCCAGTTCTGGAAGAGCGACCATGATGGTCGTCTCGATCGGCATCAACCCGCGCCCGTTCGCGCCCCAGTCCGACAAGGACTGAAACTCCGAAGCCAGGGCGCAGACATAGGGAATATCGAGGGCTTTCAGCATCTCGACGGCGCCTTCGGCATCATTGAAGGCCGGGCCGCCGACGAGGGAGAAGCCAGTCAGGGAAACAAGCGCGTCGATCGTCGGGGTCTCGCCGCGCATGAAGAAGCGGCGGATCGCCGAACGGGCATCGAGTCCGCTCGCAAAGGCAGGCACAACATTGAGGCCGCGCGTTTCCATGGCGGCGATGACGCCGTCATAGTGCGCTGAGTCGCCGGACGTGATGTAGGAGCGCAGCACGAGCAGACCCACGGTGGGGCGTTCGCCGGCCCGGCGTGGCAGTGCGTCGAGACGCTCGGCCACACTGGGTTTCATCTGCGGATGATAGAGCCCGGTCTCCGGGAATTCTTCCGGCGGCAGCGCGCTCATCGTGCCGCGCAAGTGAGCGCGCGGCCCGTCCGCATACCGATCGATCATGAACCGCACCGAATTGGCGATGTTCTTTTCGGAACCTGCAATCCAGTATTGCATGGTCACGAAATAGGCACGCACGTCCTGGGCGACGCCCGGAATGAACTTGAGGATCTTGGGTAAGCGGCGCAGCGTCTTCATCTGCTTTTCGCCGGCCTTGGCCTTGTCGCCCGACCCGCCGCGCAGGCGCTTCATCAACGCAATCGGGCCGCTGGCAGGCTTAGACATATCGAACCGGTCAAGCCGCGTCAGCTGGACGACTTCCGAGGCCGACATGGCGCCGACAATCGCATCACAGGAATCGCGTCGCGCCTGAAGCGCGGGCAGAATGGCCCGGATTTGGTCTTCGATGAACAGCATCGTGGCGAAGATGAAATCGGCATTGCCGATATCTTCGATAGCGCGGGCCAACGTCTTCGGATGGCGTTCCCATTCCGAGGCCGGATGAAACGCGAGTGACACGCCGGGATGCGTCCGGCGCAGGTCCGCCTCGGCTGCGCGGATGGCGGCGCCAAGATGCGAATCGAGCGACAGAATCACGACCTTGATCGGGGTCGTGTCCACGACAGTGGGGCGCTTAGCGGCCATAGCTCGCCTTTGCGTCATAGAGGGTCTCGAGCGTTATAGTCTCGAGATGTTTGTCGCGGGCGAAGGCTTCAGTATTCCGTTTGGCCTTCCCGCGAACGAAGAACGGGATCTTCTTAAGCTCGTTCTCGGCTTCCGGGGCCCAATGAAGGACGGCAATAGCCCCCTCCCCGGCCTGTGCGGACGCGGCAACGGCATCAGTCACTTTCTCGGCCGCCCCATGTCCGCCAAGGTGCGAGGCGCCGGCAGAGTCGTTGAATTCGAAATCTTCGCGGAACATACCGAGAAGATGTTCCTCAAGACCCATGATCAGCGGGTGGACCCAGGTGTCGAAAAGGACGTTGGCGCCCTCGAACCCCATCTGCGGGGCGTAGCGCGCCGGGAAGTCCTGCACGTGCACCGGGGCGGAAATGACTGCGCACGGAATGCCGAGACGCTTGGCGATATGGCGCTCCATCTGCGTGCCGAGGATCAGCTCCGGCTGCAGGCGGGCAATCGCCGCTTCGACTTCGAGATAATCGTCCGTGATCAGCGCTTCGAGGCCAAGCTCAGTGGCGGCTTCGCGCACAGGCCGGGCAAATTCGCGGTTGTAGCAGCCAAGGCCGACGACAGTGAAGGCGAGCTCGTCGGCTGCGACGCGCGCGGCGGCGAGTGCATGCGTGCCATCACCGAAGATGAAGACGCGCTTGCCGGTCAGGTAGTTCGAATCGACCGAACGCGACCACCAGGGCATGTTGCTCGCAAAGGCCGACAGATCCGGCACTTCGATACCCGCAAGGCCGCAGACTTCGACGATGAAATCATTCGTGGCGCCGACGCCGATCGGGATCGTCTTCGTATAGGGCTGGCCGAATTCCTTTTCCAGGAATCGGACGGCCACATCCGAAATCTCGGGATAAAGCGATACGTTGAAGTCCGCCGCCGGCAGACGCGTCAGATCTTCGGGCGTCGCGCCGAGCGGGGCGATCACATTGACGTCGATGCCGAGCTGGAACAGGAGGCCTGTGATCTCGCGCACGTCATCGCGGTGGCGGAAGCCGAGCGCCGTCGGGCCGAGCACGTTGCACACCGGGCGCGCGAGCCGGTTGGCGGGGCGCCTGGGCTGGGCGGCGGCGAGGCCGCGCACGAGGCGGTAGAAAGTTTCAGACGCGCCCCAGTTTTCCTTCTTGGAATAGGAGGGCAGCTCCAGCGCGATCACCGGGATCGGTAGCCCCAGCGCCTTGGTCAGGCCGCCCGGATCATCCTGGATCAATTCGGCCGTGCAGGAGGCGCCAACAATCATTGCCTGCGGCTGAAAGCGCTCATAGGCGCCGCGTGCCGCGCTCTTGAAGATTTCGGCGGTATCCGAACCAAGGTCGCGCGCTTCGAACGTCGTGTAAGTGACCGGCGGGCGTTTGCTCCGCCGCTCGATCATTGTGAACAGAAGATCTGCATACGTATCACCCTGCGGGGCGTGCAACACATAGTGCAGGCCTTCCATGGCGGTTGCGATTCGCATCGCGCCAACATGCGGTGGCCCCTCATAAGTCCAGACGGTGAGTTGCATCAGACCGCGAGCCTCGTGCGCCGGTTAAGCGGGCGTGCAAACAGCTCGGCAAGGTCACCGCACTGTTCGTAGCCCTGGATCGGAGTGAAAACGAGCTCGATCGACCATTTGGTCGTCAGCCCTTCCTGTTCGAGCGGATTGGCAAGGCCAAGCCCGCACAGCGTAACATCGGGACGCGCGTCGCGGCAGCGGTCGAGCTGCAGGTCCACATCCTGGCCTTCGCTGATCCGGACGTCTGCCGGGAGCAGCGCCAGCTCCTCTGCCATGTGGACGCTGTGCAGATAAGGCGTGCCGACTTCTTCCAGCTTCATGCCAAGTTCGCGCGAAAGGAAGCGCGCGAGCGGCAGCTCCAGCTGCGAATCGGGGAAGCAGAACAGCGACTTTCCGGCCAGAGTATCACTGTAGCGGGTGAGCGCTCGGGTCGCCCGGGCGCGCGGCATTTCGGTCACAGCATTGAAGCGCTCCGCGGTCACGCCAAACGCATCCGCGGCGGCTTTCAGCCAATGCGTCGTGCCTTCAGCACCAAGCGGAAACAGGGCCGGCAAGTGTTTCGCGCCGCGCGCTTCGAGCGTGCGGGCGGTGTCGCGCAGCCAGGGCTGGGCGAGCAGGAATTTCGTGTTCGGCCCGACCGGCGGAAGGCGCCCCGCCTTCTTGCTCGGCAAGAAATGGACATTGTCGATGCCCAGCGCTTCGAAGATGCGCGCGAACTGGTCTTCGACCACGTCCGCCAGCGCGCCGACCACCACCAATTCCGCCGCGTCCGTTTCCGGCAACTCCGGCACCATGGCGGTGAGGCAGGCATCTTCGCCCTGCGTGAATGTCGTCTCGATGCCGCTGCCGGAATAATTCAAGATGCGCACACGCGGCGAATAGGTCATCGACAGCCGCTCAGCCGCGCGGCCAAGATCCAGCTTGATGACTTCCGACGGGCAAGAGCCGACGAGGAACAGCAGCTTGATTTCCGGTCGGCGCTCCAACAGACGCGAGACGGTCTTGTTCAGCTCTTCATTGATGTCGGCCATGCCGGCGAGGTCACGCTCTTCGATGATGGCGGTCGCAAAGCGCGGCTCGGCGAAGATCATCACGCCGGCGGCAGATTGCATAAGATGCGCGCAGGTCCGCGAGCCGACGATCAGGAAGAAGGCGTCCTGCATCTTGCGGTGCAGCCACATGATGGAGGTGAGCCCGCAAAACACTTCGCGCTGACCGCGCTCGCGCAGGACAACTCGCGCGGGTGGCGGCGCCGCGCAGTCGCTGAGCGCCTTCTGGGCGAGTGGCGGGATAAGCTGGGTCAAGCGGCAGCCCCCTGTGTGTGGGTTGTTTCAAGCCGGGCAAGACGCAGCTTCCAGATGAACTGGCCCGCGTTGATGACGTAGGCGGCGTAGCCCGCGAGCGCGACAGCGAGCTGGAGCTCGGGCGATCCGATGCCGCCAAGCAGCAAAACAAGATAGAACGTGTGCAGAGCAATCACGATCATCGAGAAGGCGTCTTCCCAGAAGAAGGCGTCGGCGAAGAGATATTTGCCGAACACGACTTTCTCCCAGATCGCGCCGGTGATCATGATCGTGTAAAGTATCAATGTTTTCAGAACGATAGACGCGGTCGCGATCTCAAGGCCCGAACCGGTCATCAGATAACGGATGACAAGCCCAAGGCTGATAAGGAACACCAGAAACTGAACCGGGGCGAGCACACCTTGGACGAGTGTCCAGGGAGTGCTGTCGCGGCGAATGCGCTGCGCGGCTGTGTACAGCGGCGCCCTTCTCTGTTCACTAGTGGATTGGTCTAGCATGGCCACGAAACGTGACGCTCCCGCTTCTGTTTCAGACCCAACGATAGCGCCGAGAAGGTTTATGTCAATCTTTGTTGACGACTATCTTGCTTGACACTTTTTGACCGATCTAGCGAGTTTTTCGTAGAAACACTCGGATTTGGATAGATTCATCCAAAAAGTCATGCTACCAATACGGGTGAAATGAGTGTTTCGGATCGCACCTTGCGAGTTTCGATTTCGAACAGTAACGTTAATTCAGGTTGGATGTGCGCTCCCAAGCATATTCACGATCGGGCCGGTATCCGGATGCGGATTTTGCGGCCAGCGCAGTTAAAGGCTGGCACCTTTTGGGGTCTGGCGTTTTGAGAAGCCGAAGAGAAACGGGCCGTCGGGCACGCAGCTTATGCGTGTGCCTGCCGCATGCCTCGGGAGGAAATGAATGGCGCAGGAAAACCACCCGTCCCGCCGGGGCCCCAATCCGTCCGAAACCGAACCCGCCGCCCGCCCCTCGCCGTTCCTCGTCGGCTCCTGGCGCCAGGCCGAATGCGCACCCAAGCCAGCCTTTACTGAGCAGCCGGAGCTGTACGCGGCGCTGGAGTCGGAAATCGTCCCGCGCCTTATGATCGCCAACTCCGTCCGCGACGCCTATCCACGCCTCGTGCGCTCCGAGCCAGTTGCGGGCCAGCCCGTTTTCTCGGCAAAGGACCGTGCGGAATTCGTCGATGCGCTCCTGTCGGATGACGCAGCCCACACCCGGCACCACGCCGAAATGCACCTCGCCGCCGGACACGAGCCCAGCGCGATCCTGCTCGACCTGTTTGCCTGGTCCGCCCGCGAGCTTGGCGAGCTCTGGGAAGATGACCGCGTCAGCTTCGTCGACGTGACCATCGGCCTCTGCCGCTTGCACGAAGCGCTGCACCGCTGCGCCGAGCATATGGATGCGACCGGGCTGCCCGTCCTCGCTGAAGCGCCGAGCATCCTTATTGCAACTGCGCCGGGCGAACAACATGTGTTCGGCGTGCTGATGGCTGGCGAACTGTTTCGCCAGAACGGCTGGGACGTCACCACGGAAACGTCCGGCGACGCGGCGCTTCTGGCACGTCTCGTGTCATCCCGCCGATTCGACATCGCAGGCCTGTCGGTCGCCCAGGACGGCTCGGTGGCCGGGCTGGGAGATCTGGTGAAGACGCTGCGCAAATCCTCAAAGAATCCAGCGATGAAAATGTTGGCAGGCGGACAGCTTTTCGAACACTCGCCGAACCTTGCGCACGAAATCGGCGCAGATGGCATTGCGGGACGCGGCGTAGACGCTCCCGAACTTGCGAGGAAAATGTTGGTAATCTCATAATCGGACTGCTAGGGGCTCAACCAGTAGCTCTCAGTCCGCTTGGAACGAAAATGGATGCTCCGTCGCACTCGTCGCAACCGAAATCCTCGTTCCGCGATGCGGACAGACATTTGTCCGGGCTAGACGCGCAGACCGTCGCGCGCATGCTTGAACAGTCCTCTGACATCGCCGTGATCATCGAGAACGGCCTGGTCAAGGACGTCGCGGTGGCCTCTGATGACCTTCGCAAATCGGGCTTTGCGGCCGGCTGGATCGGCCGGCCCTGGATCGATACGGTCTCCTCCGACAGCCGCACGAAGATCGAAGCGCTTCTGGCACCCGGCGAGAATTCCGCCCCGATTCGTCCGCGTCAGGTCAATCATCCTTCCGGCGGCGTGCGCGATGTGCCCGTCTCCTATCGCACGGTCCGCGCCGAAGGGCTCGGGCCCACGATCGCGCTCGGTCGCGATCTGCGCGAAGTCTCAGAACTGCAGCAGCGGCTGGTGAAGGCGCAGCAGGATATCGAGCGTGACTATGCGCGCATGCGGAAGGCCGAAGCGCGCTACAAGATGGTGTTCGAAGCCGTCGCCGAGCCGATCCTGATCGTCACAGCGGACGAATTGCTGATCGAAGCGGCGAATCGCGCGGCCGGCAAAGTGCTCGGCATCGAGCCCGACCGCCTCATGCGCGCCGATTTCCCGGGCCTCTTCCTGCCCCGCGCCTCGCGCGCCGTGGAACGCATGGCCGCCAAGGCGCTCGCCACCGGTTCCGGCGTCTCGGAAAAGACCGAACTGGCCAGTGGCAAGAAGGTTAACCTCTCCGCATCCGTCTTCGGCCAGGGCCTCGAAGCCCGGCTTGTGATCAAGATCGGCGGCGAAGGCGCGGCGGCGCTCAAGGGCGACGGAGATCGCACGCAATTTCTTAAGGCGCTCGAAGAACTCCCAGACGCGCTGGTCGTAACTGATGAAGACATGCGAATCCTTGCCGCGAATCGCGCCTTCCTTGAAATGGCGCATCTCAGCGATGAAGAGCACGCTACCGGCGCGCGCCTCTCGCAATATCTCGGCCGCTCCACCACCGACCTCAACGTCCTGATCTCGACCCTGAAAAACAATGGCAGCGCGCGCAACTTCGCGACCGTGCTGCGAGACCGGTTCGATTCGGAAGAGCAAGTCGAAGTCTCCGCCGTCGCGACCGGCGATTCGCGCCCGGCGCTGTTTGCTTTTTCCGTCCGGATTGTCTCGCGCCGCTTCACCGCCGACCCGACGCCGGGCGAAGAATTGCCGCGATCGGTCGATCATCTCACGAATCTCGTCGGCCGTATGCCGCTCAAGGACATCGTGCGCGATTCGACGACGCTGATCGAACGCCTCTGCGTCGAGGCCGCCCTGAAACTGACAGACGACAACCGCGCCTCCGCCGCCGAAATCCTCGGCCTCAGCCGCCAGGGTCTCTACTCCAAGCTCAAACGCTTCGGTATCGACGACAAGGCCTGATCCAGAGAGACTAATCTGTACACCGATTAATCATGTGCTGTCCGGTTGAACGCCGGGGCCCGCACGGTTCTGACTCCATCGCGCGAGCCGATCTCGTTTTTCGTCGGAATCATGCCAAAAAGCGTCAATCTGCGTTGACACCTCAAAGCGTCAATTATAGCTTACAGCGATGCTCCACACGCCGATCGCCGCGCCGAACCAGCAACTGCCAAAACCGGCAGCCGTGCTGGAGCTTTTCAAGCCCGTCACCTGGTTTGCCGCAATGTGGGCCTTCATGTGCGGCGCAGTCTCGAGCGGTCAGCCCTTCGCCCCAAACCTGCACCTCATTCTCGGCGGCATGCTGCTCGCGGGCCCTATGGTCTGCGCCTCAAGCCAGGCCGTAAACGACTGGTATGACCGGCACGTGGATGCGATCAACGAGCCGGACCGGCCGATCCCGTCGGGGCGGATTCCTGGCCGTTGGGGGCTGTATCTCGCGATCATCTGGTCGGGCCTGTCGCTGTTGCTCGGCGCGGCGCTTGGCTTCTGGGCCTTCGCCGCCACGCTCGTCGCTGTCTTCTTCGCATGGGCCTACAGCGCGCCGCCGCTGCGGCTGAAGCTCAATGGCTGGTGGGGCAATGCGGCGGTGGGCATTTCTTATGAAGGCATCTCCTGGTTCACTGGCGCTGCCGTGATGCTCGGCGCCTTGCCGAACCCTTACATCCTCTTCCTCGCGCTCGCCTATTCGGTCGGCGCGCATGGCATTATGACGCTCAACGATTTCAAATCCATCGAAGGCGACCGCCTGATGGGCGTGCGCTCCCTTCCCGCCCAGCTCGGACCCGACCGTGCGGCGGTTGTTGCCTGCGTGATCATGGTGGTGGCGCAGGTCGCTGTGGTTTGCATGCTCGCCTGGATCGGCAAGCCTTGGCACGCCGTTGCCATCATCGGCCTGATCTGCGCTCAGCTTCTTCTCATGGTTGACCTCCTGCGCGATCCGCGCGGCAAGGCGATCTGGTATAGCGCGACCGGTGTCACATTGTTCGTACTCGGAATGCTGGTCAGCGCGTTCGCCGTCGCGCCCTTCTCGGTAGCCGCATGAGCGGCTCTCCTGTCCCCGCATTCGGCTGGATGGGCATCATCCGCCTCGGCCTGATCCAGACATCGCTGGGCGCCATTGTCATCCTGATGACCTCTACGCTGAACCGTGTGATGGTCGTCGAACTCGGCCTCGCGGCGGCTATTCCCGGGCTGCTCGTCGGATGGCACTATGCCGTGCAGATGTCCCGGCCCCGATGGGGTTATGGCGCGGATGCGGGCGGGCGCCGCGCGCCGTGGATACTTGGCGGCATAGTGGTATTGGCGATCGGCGGACTGTTGGCCGCCTTTGCGGTATCGCTGATGCCGAACGCGTTCTGGGCCGGCCTCGTTCTTTCGGTGATCGCCTACGCCCTGATCGGCGCCGGCGTCGGCGCCGCCGGCACCAACCTGCTCGCACTGCTCGCCATCCGCACTCCGCCGGCCCGAAAGGCCGCGGCCGCAGCCATTGTCTGGATCATGATGATCATGGGCTTCGTGCTCACCGCCGCGATCGGTGGCAGCTTTCTGTCGCCCTTCAGCTTCGAGCGCTTGATGACAGTCACAGCGGTGGTCGCGGCGATCGCGATCATGGTCAGCGCCCTCGCCCTCTGGGGCATTGAACCGAAGACGGCTGCCGCTTCAGAGACGACAAAATCCTCCGATGACGGAACCGCTTTCCGCGAAGCCCTGCGCGAGACCTGGGGCGATCCGCAGGCGCGCCGGTTCACGATCTTCGTTTTTGTATCGATGCTCGCCTATAGCGCGCAGGACCTGATTCTCGAGCCGTTTGCCGGACTCGTACATGGCTATGATGCAGGTGCTTCGACACAGCTCGCCGGCGTGCAGAATATGGGCACGCTGATCGGTATGATTTTGACTGCCGTGATCGCGACCGCCGTCGGCCAGTCGCGCGCCGGCTTCATGCGGCTCTGGACGGTTGGCGGTTGTATTGCGTCTGCTGTGGCGCTGCTGTCGCTGGGACTTGGCACCCATGCGTTAGGAACGAACTGGCCACTGGTGCCAAACGTCGTTGCGCTGGGAATTGCCAACGGCGCCTTTGCGGTCGCAGCCATCGGTTCGATGATGACGCTGGCAAGCGCCGGTCCGAAGAACCGCGAAGGCACGCGCATGGGACTCTGGGGCGCCTCGCAAGCAATCGCTTTTGGCCTTGGCGGTTTCCTCGGCGCAGCGCTGGTCGATATCGCGCGCCTCCTGATCGGCGAGCCTGCGCCCGCCTTCGCGCTCGTCTTTGCCCTGGAAGGGCTGACCTTCCTCGCCGCCGCCGCCCTGGCCTTGCGCGTGGGACGGACGGAAGCCGATTCCCTGCGCCTGCCCGTATTGCCGAGCAGCGAATTTCTTGCCGTCCGAAACGGAGAAGCAACATGACCCCTCAGACCACAGATGACATTTATGATTGCGTGATTGTTGGGGGCGGACCTGCCGGCGCCACGGCGGCGCATGACCTTGCCCGCACCGGGCGGCGCGTGCTGCTGCTCGACAAGGCCGGCCGCATCAAGCCGTGCGGCGGCGCGATCCCGCCGCGCCTGATCCAGGATTTCGACATTCCCGAAAGCGTTATCGTTGCCCGCGCCCGTGCCGCAAGGATGATCGCGCCCTCCGGCCGGGTGGTGGACATGCCGGTCGAAGGCGGCGCCGTCGGTATGGTGGACCGCGAGCATTTCGACGAATGGCTGCGTGTACGCGCCGCAAAAGCGGGCTGCGAACGGCGCGCCGGAAGCTTCACGACGATCGACCGCGCAGCCGACGGCACGGCGGTGGTTGTTTACGAACCGAAGGGTTCGGATTCGGCTGAAGTGAGAATCCGTACACGCACAGTGATCGGCGCAGATGGCGCCAAGTCCCGCGTGGCGGCAGATTCCATTCCGGGCGGCGGCGAGACGAAATGCGTGTTTGCCTATCACGAGATCATCAAGTCCCCTGCCCCTTCTGCTGACCGGGGCGATGCCTTCGATCCGGCGCGCTGCGATATCTATTACCAGGGGCGCCTGTCGCCGGACTTCTATGCCTGGGTGTTCCCGCATGGCGAGACGACAAGTGTCGGCGTCGGTAGTGCGAACAAGGGCTTCTCACTGCGCGATGCGATCCGGACACTGCGCAAGGATCTCGGCCTCGATGAGGCACAGCTCGTCCGCAAGGAAGGCGCGCCGATCCCGCTGAAACCTCTGAAGCGCTGGGACAATGGCCGCGATGTGATCCTCGCCGGGGACGCCGCCGGGGTTGTCGCCCCGGCCTCCGGTGAAGGCATCTACTACGCGATGCTGGGCGGCCGCGAAGCAGCAACCGCCGTTGGAGAGCTACTCCAGACGGGCGACGTGCGCGCCCTCGCCGCAACGCGCAAACGCTACATGAAAGCGCATGGCCAGGTGTTCATGATCCTCGGGATCATGCAGCATTTCTGGTACCGCTCCGACAAGCGCCGCGAGGGCTTCGTCGCGATGTGCAATGACAAGGACGTGCAGCGCCTGACCTGGGACGCCTATCTCAACAAGCGCCTCGGCAAACCCGATCACATGGCGCACCTCAAGATCTTCCTGAAAGATACCGCCCATCTCCTCGGACTTGCGCCGACCCGGCCGAAGCCGACGGCATAATGTCCCGCCGCCCGCTCTACGTTGCGGCGGGTACGGCGTTCGCGACGGCCATTGCGGGCGGGGCAATGACGCGCATCGATGCCTGGTACCGGGCGCTCGAGACGTCCTCGCTGAACCCGCCCGACTGGGCCTTCGCCCCTGGCTGGACGATCATCTATGCGCTCGCCGCCCTGTCGGCGACCTTCGGCTGGCGCGATGCCAAGACGCAGCGCGACCGGTCGCTGCTGACTATCCTGTTCTTCATCAACGCGCTTCTGAACGTTGCCTGGAGCGCGGCATTCTTCACGCTGCGCCGGCCGGACTGGGCGCTGGCGGAAGTGGCAACGCTCTGGCTCTCGGTCGCCGTGCTTGTCGTTTTCCTCGCGCGCTTCTCGGCGCAGGCGAGCCTGCTGATGGTGCCGTATCTGGCCTGGGTCTCGTTTGCGGCCTACCTCAACTACAAGGTGGTTGAACTCAACGGCCCGTTCGGCTGATCGGCGGGTGGCAGGCGATGAGGCTTGAGCCGTGGATGTTCGATTTCGTGATCGCCGGCGTGGCGGCGGAGTTCCTGCTGCTGGCCTTCCTGCTCACCCGCGCCGGGCGGACGCCATGGGCTTGGCCGCTCTTCTGGTTCCTCTTGTCGGGCGCGCTGCTGATGGCGGCGGTGCGCAGCACTCTGGCGGGCCTGCCGCATCCGGTGATTGGCGGGATCCTGATCGTCAGCCTGCTGACGCATGCGGCGTGCCTGAGGTCTGCCTGGCGGCTGGTGGCTGCGAAGCGCTAGGCGCAACACGAGTGGCCGGACGCAGCGGAGGCTGGCCGGGCTAGATCGTTTGTAGAGCACGTTGGTGATACCCTCGCGGATGGTCCAGCGGTGAATGCGGTTAAGCTGCCAGACAAGGATGGACCAGCACAGGACATGGACGAACGCAAACAGGCGCGAGAAGTTCGGGTAGGTGCGCAGGTTTTGGGGAAGTGTTTTGTAAAACCGTGACGGGCCTTCGTATAACTTTCTTGAGAGCGCGAATTTTGTACGCGTAAGTGCCCCTGCCCCGACAGGGAAAAGGCCGGACCCGGAGGATCCGGATCCGGCCTTGAGTCGGTCGTCAAGTTTCTGCTTTTGAGACTAGAACCTGGCGAAGCCGTTGTCTGCGCCCCAGAGGAACCAGTTGTCCACAACCGTCCCGGTGAGAAGCACACCGATACCGCCGGTTATCGGGCAAAGGATGGCGAACCACCAGGCCCAACGGTGGATGGATTCCATCGAGGCGTTGAAGCCCATCGTCCAGCGCCAGAAGAGGGCGGCCCGTTCGGACGCCGTGCCCCGGTCCGTGATCTGCTCTATCTCACGCTCGCCGCCGTAACGGCCGACCGCGAGGATCGTCGCGCCGTGCATCGCGAACAGGAGGGCCGACCCGTAGAGGAAGGCAATCGAGAGCATGTGGAAGGGGTTGTAGAAGAAGTTTCCGTAGACGAGCGAAAGATTGTTCGTCCAGTCGAGGTGGGAGAAGATGCCGAAGGGCACGGCCTCGTTCCAGCTGCCCATCATCACGGGACGGATGAGTCCCAGAACGAGATAGAGCCAGATGGCGGCGGCAAAGGCCCAGGAGACGTGCGTTCCCATGCCGAGCGTGACGGCGCGGCGGTAGGAACGTACCCACCAGAGAAGGATGGAAGCGGTCAGGAACATGCCTGCCATCAGCCACCATCCGCCTTCATTCAGGGGCATGAAGAGTTTCAGGCCATGTTCGGGCAAGGGGGCATCCAGCGACAGCCAGGGCAACTGGCCGAAGAAGCGGATGGGATCCCAGCCAACGCTCGCCCACATGTTGAGACCGATGATCTCGATGGCGATAAAGCCGCAAATCAGCGAGGCGACGCCTGACCAGCCGAGATAGAGGGGCCCAAGCTGGGCGTCACCGATCTTGCCGGCCAGGTAGCTGGTCGTGGTCATGTTGTAGCGGGGTTCTGCGGCGCCCTGTTGAGGAATGCCGTAGTCCGTGTGGCCGCGGACCTGAACCTGGGTGAAAATATTCTGATAGTCAGCCATGTGTGGGTCCTCCTACACGCGCCAGATCGCGAGATTTTTCCAGCCATTCCACCAGTCGACCCACGATCCGTCATAGAGCGGGCCGGAGATGACGATGCAGATGGCGCTCCAGATCCCGGCCGAGAGGGCGAGGAACAGGCCGAGCCGGTGGATGCCGAGCGTGCCGATGGAGTAGCCGACGAAATCGCGGAAGAACGCGTTCTCGTGTTCCGGTGTCTTAACGGTGTTGCCGCGGCCGGGGTTGACGGCCGAGAGCACAAGACCGCCGTGCATGGAGAGCGCGAGCGTCGTCGTGAAGAAGAACGTGATCGCGACCATGTGGGCCGGATTATAGTGGAAGTTGCCGTACTTGTAGCCGGTGTTGGACACCCACTCGAGGTGGCTCATGATCCCGTACGGGAAGCCATGACCCCATGCGCCCATCAGGAAGGGGCGGATGACCACGAGGGTGACGTAGGCGAGGATCGCCACGCTGAATGCGATGGGGACGTGCAGTCCCATACCGAGCTTGCGGGAGATCTCCACTTCCCGGAGCGCCCAGGAGCCGAAGGCACCGATCGCGCAGACGGTGACGATCTGCCATATGCCACCATCAGCCATCGGCGCGAGTTGCAGCCCGTATTCGATCGGGGGCGGATCAATGCTGATCAGCCAGGGATTCCATGTGCCTTCCATTGATGCACCCAGGAAAATGAGCGCCGTTCCGAGGAAAGCAAAGAAGATTGCCGTGATGCCGAAGAAGCCGACATAGAACGGTCCGATCCAGAAATCAAACAGGTCACCGCCGACGAGCGTACCACCTCGGATCCTGTATTTTCTTTCAAAATTGAGTAGCGCCATCGCCGCGGCTCCTTGCTTTGGCGCGCGTCCGGGACATCCGGTATCGCAGCGCCGCTAAATCCTTATTCTTTCAGGAGACAGGTGGCGGGAGGGCAATGCCCGCCCGCCATCCGTCATTGGTTCAGGCGTTCTGAACCGTTTCAACCGTCAGCTCCGCAACAGGGGCCGGCGTGGTGCCGAGCCAGTTGAAGCGGGGTGAGCTGAGAAGGATGAAATGGATCAGAATTGCCAGCACGAACAGGAAAGCCGCCATGGCCACCAGGACGCGCCGGGGATCGAAAAGAAGCCAGATTCTCCACATAGGTCAGTTCTCCTCTATGCCTTGAGGCTCACGAGCGCGCTCGCGAGACTCATTGTGTCTTGAATCATCGCATAGCCGTTAGGGCCTGGAATCCAGGGCCGCCACGACCAGACGAGGAAGTGAGCGCCAACGGCGATCAGTGTGAAGAGGATGAAGCTCAAAATGAAGAGCTTGTGGAACTCCTGCGCTTCGGACGCTGTCAATCCTGTCAGCGACCCAGTCCTTTCATTTGTATTATCGGCCATATGATTTTCTCCGTTCGGGCCTAGGTCTGAGACCACACCAGCGCCCTAGTGTGATCCAATTGACGTCACGGTTTCCCGCTCCGCCAAAAGCTTGTGTTATTCGTGCACTCAGGATCAAGCTGATCTCATCTGTGTACGAAGAACCAGGGGACGACGCTTTGGGTACGGTCTGCCGCTTCGGCGAAGGCGGACGGGCGGGCCCGCGCCTTCGAACCGGAGCGCGGCAGGAGCCGGCCCAGCATCGCAACGATCAGGAAGACCGGATAGATCAGCGCTTCATACGCGATCATCGCCTGACGATCCCGGTCTCTCAGGTCGCTCGATGTATCCATCTTGACTAGTGCCATAGTCTTCCTCCTCGTAAGTCGTTGTCCAGACCACCCCTGCCCCTTATGGGGTCAGGCCGCCCTGGAGTTTTCCAGTTCAGCCCGGCTGCGCCGGACCGTCTCGACCGTAACCCGTCCTGCTCCTTCCTGGCCCGCCAGCAGCTCGGCGTGATCACGCAGGCGCTTGGCGGCAGAAATCCGTGTCAGGACGGAATGTTTGGCAATGTAGGCTTCCAGCTCGTCATTGGCGGCGGCGTCCCAGGTAATCTGGGCGTGGGCGCGCGCGGGCGTGGCCTCGGCCTTGTCCATCGTCGCAGCGAGCGGCAGAATGTGGAACAGGGCATCGAAAAGGGCGTTGCAGTATTCTTGCACGACATAGGTGGCGCCGGAATAACCCATAAAGGGCGTGCCGGTGTGGCGGCGGATAATGGCGCCGGGGAACGAGGCGGGAATCCAGACCGACCGCGCGCCGGTTTCCTGCATGTACATGCGCTCGTTGAAACTGCCGAACAGCACGAAGGGCGCATTGGTCTTGATCATGTCGCGCACAGCGTCGTTGTCGGTTTTCTTGCCGGCGACGCGGGTGACCGCGAAATGGCACGGGATGCCAAGATCATTCTCAAGGAAATTGCGCAGGCCCCGGGCATGAGTCTCGTTGGCTACGATGCCGAAACTGGCCGTGGCGAAGAAGTCCTGCGTCACCGAGCGCCACAGATCCCACAGGGGTTTCAGGGTCGAGTGCTTTTCGGCTTCGATGAAGGGTTCGGGGTCGAGCCCTGTCAACTCGCCGAGGGCGCGCAGGAACTTGGTCGTCGAGTGCAGGCCGATCGGGGCCTGCAGATATGGCTGGCCGAGGGCCTCGCAGAGATTGCGGCCATACTCGCGGTACATACAGACGTTGACGTCGGCATCGATCAGTTTACGGACGTCCGCGACATGGCTGCCGAGCGGGAAGGCCAAGTTGATCTCGGCGCCGATGCCTTCGATCAGCCGGCGGATCTCGGCGAGATCGGACGGGCCGTTGAACATGCCGTAGGCCGGGCCGATGATGTTGACCTTGGGCTTGGCGCCTTCGATCTTCTTGGCCGGTTTCGGGTTGCGGCCCTTGGTCTGGCCATATTCCGTCCAGAGCCAGAGCATGGCGCGGTCGGCGGTCTGCCACTGGTCTTCATCGATCGTGCGCGGGAGGAAACGCTGGATGTTCGAGCCTTCCGGCGTGACGCCGCCGCCGATCATCTCGGCGATGGAACCGGTGACGACCACGGCCGGTAATTCGGGATCAAGCACGGCGCGGGCGCGTTTCATCGCGGCCTCGGTGCCATGCTGGCCGAGCTCTTCCTCGCCGAGGCCGGTCACAACAATCGGCAGCTCATGGGGGGGCAGCGCATCGGTGTAATGAAGAACGGATGTGACGGGCAAGTTCTCGCAGCCGACGGGGCCGTCGATGACAACTTGCAGGCCCTTGATGGCGGTGAAAACGTACACCGCGCCCCAATAGCCCCCTGCCCGGTCATGATCCTGGATCAGCATCCTGTGGGTGCCTCCAGGTTCGCGGCGGCTTTGGCCTTGGCGGCGAGCTTGCGGCGCTGGTGTTCGCGGAATTCCTTGTTGATCACGGGCTGGCCTTCCCAGACACCGGCGGTATCACCCGTACCGACGCCTTCGAAGAAACCCTTCATCACGTCGAAACGGTCCTTGCCGGCGATAGCGGCGTTGATCACGTCTGCGAGTGAGCCGGCCCCGGCGGGGCCCATCAGCGGACGCGCGGAAATCAGGTTCGTGAAATAGAGGCCGGGGGTCGCAATTTCCTTGGCGGCCTGGACAACCGGCGTGGTGCCGATTGCGAGGTCCGGCTTGAACTCGTGCATGGCGGCGATGTCCTGCTCCAGCGAGGCGCGGAACTGGACATGGATGCCTTTGGATTCGAGCCATTCGCGGTCCGGGTCCGACCAGCGGGTGCGCGGCAGAGCGGTGCCGACATAGCGCAGGTCGGCGCCGCTTTCGACGAGAAGGCGGGCGACCAAAAGCTCCGAGCCTTCATAGCCCGACAGCGTGATCCGTCCACGGATGGGCTTCGACGCGAGCGCGCCAGAGATAGCGCGGCCAAACATGTTGCGGGCGGCATCGATCTTCGAGGCCGGGACATTGGCCGCGTCGCCGATGGCTTTCAGCCAGGCATCCGTGCCATCGAGGCCCACAGGGGCGGAACCGACGATAGGGCGGCCAGCGGCTTCGAACTCGCGAATGGAGGCGGTGTAGAACGGGTGGACCGCGGCAACGACCGCGCCGTCAAGTGCGGTGTAGAGCTCGCGCCATTCGCGGGTCGGGACCACGGCGCCTGCAGCGAGGCCGAGCGGCTCGAGCATACGGCCGATGATGACGGGATCTGCCGGGAACATCTCGCCGAGGAGCGTGACTTTGGGGAGTTGCGCCGTGTCATTCGCGGCGCGCTGGACGGGGCCCGAGAGGGCTTCCTTGCGGGCATAGGCGAGCATGGCGCCCGCCAGCACGTCCTTGGCCTCGGCATGGGTCGGAATGCCGAAACCCGGCACGTCGATACCGATGATCCGCACGCCGTTGATTTCATCCGGGAGCAGGCGAAGTGGCACGCCAGACGCCGTAGGAACGCAGAGATTGGTGATCACGATCGTGTCGTAGAGGGCCGGATCAGCCGTTTTCTCGACCGCTTCCTTGATGTCCTCGAAGAGCTTGCCGGTGACGAGCGTTTCGGAATTGAACGGCACATATCCGACCGAGCGCTTGGCGCCGTAGAAGTGCGACGTGAAGGTGAGGCCGTAAACGCAGCAGGCTGAGCCTGACAGGATCGTCGCCGTGCGGCGCATGCGCAAACCGACACGGAGCGAGCCAAAGGCCGGGCACATGCTTTGCGGCTGGTCGTGCGGCCCTTGCGGGTAATCCTTGGCGTATTGATCAAGCACTTCGCTCTTTCCCGCAGCTTTTGCGGCTTTGAGCATTTCGTCCTTGCCGCCATGGCAGCCGGACGCTTCGGCCACCGGCGCGGTGGCCGCTTTCGCGGTCATCGGCACGACGACCGGCATGGCGGGGCGTTCGCGGTTTTCAAGGAGGGTGCGCTTGGAAGCCATTATGTCAGATGGCCTCGTACACAACTTCAAGGGTGCGCTTCTCGGCTTCGGCAATTCCGCACATGTCGGCAACGGTGGCCGGCTCCAGGACAATGTCGCCGCCGGTATCTTTCGACGAGAAAAGGCCGAGCAGACCATCCGACGTCAGAGGATTTGGGCGATTGGGAATAGAACCGTGAATGTTGGCAGCAAGTTCAGAGAACAGCGCGCCCCACTCGGAGGCTTCGGTGCCGACGATCTGGTAATTGGCCGACTTGCGGCGGATGTCATCATTCGCCGGAATGGTGGCCAGGACCGGGATGCCGACAGCGCTGGCGAAAGCAGCGGCTTCACCCGTGCCGTCATCGCGGTTGATGACCATGCCGGCGACGCCGACATTGCCGCCCATCTTGCGGAAGTATTCGACCGCCGAGCAGACGTTGTTGGCGACGTAGAGCGACTGGAGATCGTTCGAGCCGACGACGATGACTTTCTGGCACATGTCGCGGGCGATCGGCAGGCCGAAGCCGCCACAGACCACGTCGCCCAGGAAGTCGAGCAGCACATAGTCGAAATCCCACTCATGGAAGCCGAGCTTCTCGAGCAGTTCGAAGCCGTGAATGATGCCGCGGCCGCCGCAGCCCCGGCCGACTTCCGGTCCGCCGAGTTCCATCGCAAAGACGCCGTAGCGCTTGAAGCAGACGTCGCCGATGGCGACTTCCTCGCCGGCGAGTTTCTTCTTGGACGAGGTCTCGATGATCGTCGGGCAAGCCTTGCCGCCGAAGAGCAGCGAAGTCGTATCGGATTTCGGATCGCATCCGATCAGGAGAACCTTCTTCCCCTGCTCTGCCATCATGCAGCTGAGATTGGCGAGCGTGAAGCTCTTGCCGATGCCGCCCTTGCCGTAGATCGCAATGATCTGGGTGTCTTTCTTGACCGGGCCGGTAGCGACCGGATCTGGCTCCATTGAAGCTTCGTCGCGCAGCGCGCTGGTATAGTCTTCGCTGCCGTGGCGAGGTGTCAGGCGGAGTTCATCAGACATCAGAGGAGTCCCAATCGATGATCATTTTGAGGCAGGTCGGATCCGAAAAAGCCTGCGTGTAAGCGCCGGCGGCCTCGGAGGCGGGGGCAGTGTGAGTGATGAGGCCGGCGAGCGGCAGGCGGCCGTCGCGCACGAGTGAGGTGACGGCTTCAAGGTCAGACGGGCGCCATTCGGCGGCGACGCGCAGGCGCAACTCCTTGCGGAACGCGAGCGGGAAACTGAAGGATGGCCGGGCCGAATAGAAGCCGGCGAGGCAAAGCTCGGCGCCGTGCACCGCGTGCGGCAGGACCTTGTCGATGATGTTTGCGTCCCCACTCATGTCACAGATCGACGTGTAGTCGCGGCGCGTATCGTCTTCCGGCGCGATGACCGGATAGTCGGCGATGTTGCGGCGGGCAGGGTTGACTTCCCAGACGACCGGATTGCCGCCAAGCGCAATGACCAGACGCGCGGTGAGACGACCGAGGACGCCGTAGCCGATGATCAGATCGGGCAGCTTGCCATCGATGACAGCATGATAAGCGGTGGCGGCAAGCGCGAGCAGCACACCTTCGCGCGGCTCGCTGAACGTGATCTTGTGGGCCTTCTCCGCTGGCACGACGAGGCGCGAAGCGGAGGCGCCGAACAGGCCGTGCGCGCCTTCAAAGCAGCGCGCGCCAGGGACGAAAACGATTTCACCGACGCGTTCCGGCGCGGCGTTTGACTGAACGATCCGGCCGACGGCCTCATAGCCAGGCACCAACGGATAGCCCATGCCCGGAAAAGGCGGCATTTCGCCGGTCCACATCAGGCGTTCGGTGCCCGTGCTAATCCCGGACCAGAGGACATCCACCACGACATCATCGACTTGCGGCGCCGTCAGACTGAGCGTGCCGACGGTTGCAGAGCGCTCGCCATTGAACAGGACGGCGGCGGCCCGCAGGTCGAGCCGCTCGCGCGCAGACGCGCTCGGTGCCCGGCTGGGCTGGCCGGGGCTTGCCCCCTGCGACTCGATGACGCCAGTTCTCATGCTTGTCACTTTAGTTTGACACTTAGCAGTGTCAATGTGGATTTACGATAAGTGCTCGTCATTCGGGCGCTCGAGGCAAGATTCATCGCGCGATGATTGCGCTTACCATCAGAGGCTGAGCGGTTCGCAACCGGCGGATCTCGCGAAATCCGGCGTCCTGAAGCAATTGCGAGAGCTGCGCTGGGGTGCGGGCCAAGCCCCGGCCCATCGCCCAGAGGTAAAGCCCGAAATAGGCGTCCGCCATCGCCTCGGCGCCGCGCACACCCGCCATCGGTTCGCCAATGAGCAGGCTGCCGCCAGGAGCGAGCGCTTTTCGCGCAGAAGCGAGCAAGCGGGCGACGGGGGCGTCGTTATGGTCGTGCACCACCCGGATCAGCGTGATGAGGTCTGCGCCGCCGGGCAAGGCGTCCTCCAGCATGTTCCGCGGCTCGATCCGGAACCGGGCGGCGAGCGGCCCCACGGCAATGCGGTCGGCGGCGAGTTTGGCGACCGGGGGCAAGTCCACGAGCACGAGATCAATCGCCGGGTGGGCGGCGCCGACCGCCGACAGGAAGGCGCCGAGGCCGCCGCCGACATCCATGACGGTGCGGTGGCGGCTGAAGTCATAGGCTTCCAGCACATCCTGCGCGATCAGCGCCTGGGTTTCGGCCATCAGCGCGGAATAGGCGGCGGCGTCTTCGGGGTTCGTGTTGGTTTCGTAGGCCCAGAACCGGGAGAGTTCGGTATCATCTCGGCGGGCCTTCAGCAGGGCAAGCGGATCGGCGATGTCGCGGTAGAAGGCCTTGTGATGGCGCACCATAGCAAACACGGAGGGATTGCCGAGCAGCGCGGCGCCCGCGTCGCCCAAAGCATAACGGCCGTCCGCTTGCCGGCGCACGAGCTCTAGGGAGGCGGCGGCGCGCAGTAGGCGGCTTGCCCCGTCCAGCGGCAGGCCGCTCGAGGCGGCAAAACCGGTTTCATCGATCGTCCGGGAACGGACGGCTTCGAGGAGGCCGCTGTCTAGGGCCGCAGAGAGGACCTGCGAGTAGACGAAGCCGGCGACAAGATCGAAGGTTGCCTTCGCCTTCTGGCGCGCAAGCGGGCGCGTGAACGGGTTGCGAACCGCCCAGGATTGGAATTTCGGGTTTGAAATCAGCTGGTTACGCCAGCTTGAGAACCGGTCGGAGAAGCTCATGGCTGCGCCCTTCCCGAGCTCTGTGACGACCCGGGGGCTGCGCTCAGGCGACCTGGCGCAACAGGCTCTGCGGCATCAGGCGCGCGGCCTGGCCCTGCACGATCTCGCGCAGCATGGGCGCGCCTGCGCAGTCCGGAATCGAGTCCGAGGCCCCGGCGATCAGGCCCTTGAGACGCGTGATGGCGCCGGCGACGCCGAAATTCTGAACTGCGTTTGGCCGCAGCAGCGAGGCGTCTTGCCCGGCCGGCTTGCCCAGCTCTTCATCGCTGAGCAGCACGTCGCGCAAATCGTCGGCCACCTGGTAGGCTTCGCCGAGGCGCTCGCCCAATGCGCGCCACGGCGCCGGATCGAGACCTGCGGCTGCTGCGCCGGACATCGAGGCGGCCACGAACAGGGCGCCCGTCTTCGCCTGGTGATAGGCGCTGAGATCAATCGCGGATTCGCTTTCCCAGGCCTGTCCGGCCACGATGCCTCGCGGGGTGCCGACAGCTTCGATCAGGATCGACATGAGAGGCGCGAGCACTTCGGGGGCCGAGCGGCATTCGCGCAAGAGCGTTTCGAAGGCCATGACAATCAGCCCGTCGCCGGCGAGCACGGCGATGGGCTCGCCGAAGGCGGTATGCACAGACGGCTTGCCACGGCGGGTGGCCGCGCCATCAAAGGCAGGCAGGTCATCATGGACGAGCGAGGCACAATGCATCAGTTCCAGTGCCGCGCCAGCTCCGGCGGAGGCTTCCATGCCCCGCCCCTCGCCGCAGGCGGCGGTGATGGCAACACAGAGCTTCGGGCGAACCCGGGCGCCGCCCGGGAACACCGAGTGCCGGATGGCACGGCCCAGCAAAGGCGGCGAACCGGGCACTTCCGCGCCAGCAACCGACCGCTCGAGAACTCGTTCAATCAATCCGTCCACGTTCATGGGCCCCCCGAAGTGTCATCTTATGTTGCCATTCTTGACTGTCAAACTGAATTGACGTTTCTTGATTTCAAGAGGCAAAATGGATGACCCCTAAGAAATCGGCGCCCGCGCCCTTGACCGGCCTCTTCGACCCGTCAACGCCGCCTGGCGGTTATGCGTGGTGGTACGCCGATGGCCTCAGCCGTGACGGGGACTTTGCCTTTACGCTGATCGCATTCATCGGCAGCGTCTTCTCACCCTATTATGCCTGGTCCGGACGGCGTGATCCATACAACCATTGCGCCATCAACCTCGCGCTTTATGGCCCGCGCGGCGCCCGCTGGGCGATGACCGAACGCGGACGCGGCGACCTGAAAGCCGACGAGACCAGCCTGACAATAGGCCCAAGCTCCCTGAGTTGGGACGGACAGACCCTGACGATCGACATTGCCGAGTATGGCATGCCCGTGCCCGCTCCCGTGCGCGGACAGATCCGGTTGCGGCCGCGTGCGGTGAACCCGAAAGTCTTCCAGATCGATTCCGCGGGTGCCCACACCTGGCGGCCGATCGCGCCCACTGCCGATGTCGAGCTGCGCTTCACGGCGCCGGGGCTCCGCTGGAACGGTGAGGCCTATTTTGATACGAACCGCGGCCAGGCGCCTTTGGAAGAGGCGTTCCGGTATTGGGACTGGTCACGCATTCAGGCCAAGGATGGGCGGTCAGCCATCCTTTACAACACTGTTGAACGCAGCGGCACGGAGCGCGCCCTATCACTGCTGTTCCGGCCCGACGGAACTTACGAGACATTCGATCCCCCGCCAAAGGCGGTTCTGGCGCCGACGCCGATCTTTCGCGTCCAGCGCACCACCCGGGCGGGCAACGGCACATCCGTCCGCCTTGGGCGCACACTCGAGGATGCCCCTTTCTACAGCCGTTCCGTGATCGAAAGTGACCTGCTCGGTGAGCCGGCCGCCGGCGTGCATGAAAGTTTCGATGGCGACCGGCTGGCCCTGGGGCTGGTCAAGATGATGCTGCCCTTCCGGATGCCGCGGCGGGTTATCCAGGCTTGAGGCCTATCAACCCTCTGCGTTCCGTGCCGCTTCTTCCGCCTTGCGCTTCTTGATCGTGCGGTTGGTGCTCCAGAGTTCCCACAAACCCCAGGCGAGCGCTGTGCCGCTGAAGATCACGAGTTCGAGCAGGAAGAGGCTGTGCATGGGCTTCGGTCAATCCGATCCGGGGTAAAGATCACGCTGTTCAAGCCTGAGAAACAGATCGATCGCCCACGGCGCTGAGCCGGCTTTCGGCGTATCGGCCCGGGGCGGTGGTGGCGCGACGGCCTCGACCGCGTCGACCAGGAACTGGCACGACGGCGCACAGGGCGCGCTGCGATCGGCCGAGCCGGACGCCGCCGGGATGAAGGAGCTGGCCGCCAGCGCAATCTTGCGACGCTTCGACACAACGGCGCGCTGGGAGACGCTGTCATGCCCGGCGCGGGCGATCTCGGCGCCGATCTCCGCATAGATGGCAGCCGCGGCGCGGATCGCAGGGCGGCATCCCTCGGGCAGCAGCGCGATACCGCTGAGCCCGGATTTGTAAAGCGGGCGGGCAGTGTCGAGCATCCGCTCAGTGAGACCGCGCACCCGGTCATCGGCCTCGCTCAGCCCGCCGAGATCGTCCGGCGTCAGACCGGTTTCGCGCAACCAGGCGGAGGGCAGATAGCACCGGCCCGCCCGGGCATCCTCTCCGATATCGCGCGTGATGTTGGTGAGCTGCATCGCGAGACCGAGATCGCAGGCCCGCGCCAGAGCTTCGCGGCTGCGTACGCCCATTACGAGCGTCATCATCACGCCGACCGTGGCGGCGACACGCGCCGCATAGGCTTTCAGGTCTTCCAGCGTCTCGAACCGCTTGCCTTGCGCGTCCCATTCGAAGCCTTCGACCAGGGCGGCCGGCACCTCGAACGGGATTGCATAGGCCTCAAGCACCCAGGCAAACGCGCGGTCGACGCTGGTCGGATCCGGCTCGCCGGCATAGGCCTGGCGCAGACGCCGGCGGACATCGATCAGCGCGGCCTGGGGATCGGCGCCTTCATCGACCGCATCATCAGACACACGGCAGAATGCATAGAGCGCGTAGGCGGCTGCGCGCACATCGCGCGGCAGCAACATCGACGCGGCATGGAAACTTTTGGAGCCATCGCGGATGATCTGCCCGCAGGCGGCAAGGTCGGACGCGAGACGCTCATCGCTGCGCAAACCGGTCTCTGGAGCACTCATGCCTTACGTCTCTCACACCGGCCCGGCTGAACACCGAGTTCCGATCAGTCTACCCAAATAAAGGCTTTGGCCAAGCAATATGGCCAAGGCGCCAGAATTGCTGCAAGCTACACAGTACATTTCTATGTGTCATCCCTGCTGGACGGCACGCTGCGGAATTCGGAATGCAAAAGACGGTTCTTCTCACTCTCGGACGTTTGCCTAAGGCGCTCGAACTCGCGCGCGCGCTGCATGATGCGGGCGCCCGGGTGATCGTGGCTGAACCGTTTGGGGCGCATGTCTGCAAGGTGTCACGCGCCGTCTCGAAATCGATCCGCATACCTGCGCCGAACACCGATCCGGCCGGCTACCTCAACGCGCTGGAAAGCATCGTGCGGGCCGAGCGGGTCGATATCGTGGTGCCCGTCTCGGAAGAAGCGCTGCACGCTTCCAAACTTGCCGGACGGCTTCCAGCCACAACCCAGCTCTACTCGCCCGCGCACGCGCAGCTCGCCCGGCTGCATGACAAGCTGGCCTTCAACCGGACCGCCGCTGCACTCGGGCTGACCGTGCCGGAAACGCATGACGGGCCCGAAGCGGGTGCGCAGTCGCTAGCCGGCGCTGCGGACTACATCACCAAGCCAGCGCATGGCTGCTCGGGGATCGGCGTCTCGCTGCGCCGGCGGGGCGATCCCCTAACGACGGCTGACCGCAAGCCAGGCATGCTGGTCCAGGCCCGTCTGCCCGGCCGGCATGTCAGCTCGTTCAGCGTGGCGCGTGATGGCGAAGTGCTCGCCACATCCCTCTATCAGGGCCGCATCTATTCCGGGACGGTATCTGTGTCGTTCGAACAGGTGGATGATTGCCCGGCTGCGGCCGACTGGATCTGCCGCTTCGTCGCAGCCGAACGCTATTCGGGTTTCATCTCGTTCGACTTCATCGAAGACGCAGCCGGCGTTCCGCACGCCATCGAGTGCAATCCGCGCCTGACGAGCGGCGTGCATTTCATGGAGCCGAAAGGCCTTGCGCAAGCCGTGCTGAACCTGCCGGCCGCCCGCCCCATCGCCTTACGGAAAACCCGCGCGTTCCAGGAAGGCCATACCGCCTTGCTCGAGGTTTACGGCGCCATGTTCCGCCCTGCGGAGTTTATCCGTAGGCTGAAGGCTTTCGTCTCTTCGCGGGACGTGCTGTTCCGCTTCCGGGATCCGCTGCCCTTCCTGCTGTTCGCGCCGATGTCGTGGCCCGTGCTGCGGCAGGCGCTGTTCGAGAAGGTGTCGCTGGGCAAAGCCGCAACGCGCGATATCGTCTGGCATCCGCCGCAGGACAGGCAGGACGCGCGCACCAGTTCAGGGGTCATACATGACGCAGCCGTACCCGGCACATGATCTCACGGGCCGGGCGGGTGGTGAGCCGGGCCACCGGGCGCACGCCGCGCGCTTCGCTCACATCGAATTCGAAACGCCGCGCCAGGCAGGCCAGAACCAGGATGCTCTCGGCCGTGGCGAAGCCGGCGCCGACGCAGGTGTGCGGCCCTGCCCCGAACGGAATGAAGGCGCCGGGCGTCTGGGCGCTTTCGCCTTCTGGCAGGAAACGGTCCGGATCGAACCGGTCGGGATCGCGCCAATAGGATTTGTGCCGGTGGAGCGTCCAGGGCGCGATCATCACAAGGGCGCCGCGCCGCAGACGATAGCCGCCGATGGTTGTAGGCTTAAGAGCGACCCGCGGCATGAAAGTGATCGGCGGATAAAGGCGAAGCGCTTCGCGGAAGATGGCGCGCGCATAAGGCATGCGGCGCGTCTGCTCGAAGCTGATCGGGCCGTCACCTGCGACGGCGGCCACTTCGGCGCGCAGACCGGAGAGGATGTCGGGCCGGCTAGCGAGGATGTAGACCGCCCAGGTCAAGGCGCTCGCAGTCGTCTCGTGACCGGCCAGAAAGAAGACGCCCAGCTGGTCGATCAGTTCGTCGCGGGTGAAGCCCTCTCCCGTCGCCGCGTCCCGAGCCGCGATGACGGCGCCGGCAATATCATCGGTTCCCGCGTGTCCGTCGATCAGTGCGCCGAGGTGCGCGCGGATGCGGGCGCAGGCGGCGAGCACTTCAGGTTTCTGCGGCACGCGTGTCCAGGCCGGATCGGAAATCAGACGCTCGATCCGGACCTGCGCGACATCCCGTTCGAAGACGAGGAAATTATCGAACACGTCACGGGCGACATCGGAATCGAGCGAGACGGAAAACACGGTGCGGCAGATAATGTCCGCCGTCAGATGGCTCATCGCGAGGTCGAGCGAGAGCGCCTCGCCGGAGGCGGCCAAGCCTTCAAGCCGCGTCTCCTGATCGGCCACTGCTTCGCTCATCGCCTTAAAGGCGAGCGACAGGCGCATGTGAGAGAAGGCCGGATCGATCATCGCGCGCTGGCGGCGCCATTTCTCACCATCGGTGACGAAGATCGATTCGCCGATCAGCGCTTCGAGCGCGCCGACCATCAGGTCGCTTTTCGGGAAGATGCCCTCCTTGTCCTCAAGGATTTCGCGCACAACGGCAGGATCGTTGAACAGGATGATCGAGCGGCGCGAATAGCCGAGCGCGCCTGCCTTGACGCGGTAGGCCGATGCCGGAAGCAGGGCGAGCAGATTGCCCTCCCCCTGCCAGAGCGTCCGCGCGAGCGCAGCCACCGGCCAGAGCGGACGGGGACGCGGCGGATCCACCGCCTGTCCGTCGTTCTGCACCATTCGCTCCTCCCCGCCTTTTCTTTGACAGTCACGGCCTAGCATATCCATGTCGATCCACCATGCCTTCGAAATCCTGATTGCCCTTCACATCATTACGGGCGCGCCGGGCCTTCTCGGCTTCTGGCTTCCCGTTGCCTCGCGAAAGGGCAGCCGTCTTCACCGCCTCTCCGGACAGATTTTCGTCGCGCTCATGCTGGCGACGGCCGGCTTCGCTGCGATCATGGCGACGCTGACGATCTTTGAACCGGTGGCCACGCACCCGAAGCTCGCCTCACATGAGCTGCTCGGTCATCCGGAGATCATCCGGGGAATATTCGGATGGATGATGCTGTTCCTCGCAGTGCTGACGATCAATCTCGCCTGGTATGGCCGCGCCTGTATCGTCAACAGGAGCGATCATCCGAAAAACCGGTCGCCGTTCAACATCGCACTACAGGTCGTGTTGACCGCGGCGGCCCTGAACTGCGCCGTCCAGGGCGCGCTGATCGGGCAATGGATGATGGTGGGAATTTCCTTCGTAGGCTTCGCCACCGTGGGCACCAATCTCTGGTTTATGCTCCGCGCGAAACCAGGGCCTCTTGAATGGCTGACCGAGCATATCAAGGCGCTCGTTGGTACGGGGATTTCGGTCTACACGGCCTTCCTCGCTTTCGGCGCGGTGCGCTACGTTCCGGAATTGGCGCTGTCGCCCATCCTCTGGAGCATCCCGTTGATCACCGGCGTGTCGCTGATCCTCTACCACCAGCGCGTGGTGACGGCGCCGCTGCGCCGGGCGCGCCAGAAGGCCGCCGCGTGACCGCAGGACGGAGGGTCGTCGTGATCGGCGCAGGCGCGGGCGGGCTCGCCGCCGCCAGTGACCTCGCCCATGCCGGGTTCGATGTCACCGTGCTCGACAAGGCCGCCTGCGAAGGCGGCAAGATGCGGCAGGTTGAGGCGGGCGGCCTGAAGATCGATGCCGGACCGACCGTGTTCACGATGCGCTGGGTATTCGAGGCGCTTTTTGAAGCCGGCGGCCAGACATTCGGCTCAACGCTCGGCTTGTCGCCCGCCAATATTCTTGCCCGGCATGCCTGGCGCGATGGCAGCCAGCTTGATCTGCATGCGGACATATCGGAATCCGTGAGCGCGATCGCGGCGTTCGCAGGCGCCGCCGAAGGCGACGCCTACCGCGCGTTCATTGCCGAGTGCCGGGACATCCACGCGACCCTGAAGGACAGCTTCATGGCCGCCCCCAAGCCCTCCCCTACCGGCCTCGTGATGCGGGTGGGCGACCTCGGCGCAATGTGGCGGACGCGGCCCTTCGATACGTATTGGTCCAGGCTGACGCAGCGCTTCAAGGATCCGAGACTGCGCCAGTTGTTCGGACGCTACTCGACCTATGTCGGCTCGTCTCCCTTTCGTGCGCCGGCCACACTGATGCTGATTGCGCATGTCGAGCAGGACGGCGTCTGGCTTTTGGACGGCGGCATGCGGGCGTTGGCCGGCGCGATCCGGAATCTGGCCGAAGCGGGCGGCGCGCACTTCCGGTTCGGGGCCGATGTCGAACAGATCCTGACCGGCAGCAGCGGGGTGCGCGGTGTGAGACTTCGCTCCGGCGAAGAGATTCCGGCGGACGCGGTTGTCTTCAACGGCGACGCGTCAGCGCTCGGGACTGGACTGTTGGGCGGCGATGTGCGCCGGGCGGCGCCCGCCGTTTCCCGGGCCAGCCGGTCGCTGTCCGCCATCACATGGTGCGCCGCCACCCGAACGGGCGGAATGCCGCTCGCCTATCACAACGTATTCTTTTCGGATGACTATGCCGACGAGTTCGGCGCCGTTTTCCAGCGGCGCACGATCACAGATCACCCCACCGTCTATATCTGCGCGCAGGATCGCCGGGAGGGCAGCGCGCCCGGCGGCACCGAACGCCTTCTGCTGCTGGTCAATGCACCGCCGGACGGCGACCTCGGCGCGTCCGGCGGAATTGATCCCGGCGCGGTAACCGAACGCGTGATAGAACATCTCGCCGCCTGCGGCCTGACGCTGGACGGCGGCCTTGAAGGCGCTGTGCGCACAACGCCCGAGAGTTTCAACGCTCTGTTTCCGGCAACCGGCGGCGCGCTCTATGGCGCGGCCAATCACAGCTCGATGGCGAGTTTCGCCCGGCCCGGCAGCGCGTCACGGGTCGCGGGCCTCTACCTCGCGGGTGGCTCGGCGCATCCGGGCTCCGGCGTTCCGATGGCGACATTGTCCGGACGGCTCGCCGCGGCGCGTCTCCAGAAGGATTTCGTGCGGCGCCCGGCGCTCTGACCGACTAAGCTCGCACGCTGGCTCGCCATTCGGACGCGACAGGCAGCAGCTTGTCCACGACGGCCGCCGAAGACAAAACGCTCGGCACACCGGCGCCAGGATGAGTGCTGGCACCCGTCAGGTACAGGCCTTTCACATCCGCGCTGATGTTATGAGGGCGGAACCAGGCGCTTTGCAGCAGCTTCGGCTCCAACCCGAAGGCCGCCCCTTTGGTGGACAACAACCTGTCCTGGAAATCGAGGGGTGTCATGACCCGCTCACTGACGATCTCCTGACGCAGGCCGGGCAGCACCGTTTCTTCGAGCCTTTCGGCGATCCGTTCCTTGTAAGGCGCGGCCATCGCCTTCCAGTCTGTGCCGGAATCGAGATGTGGCACTGGGGAGAGTACATAGAAACTGTCGCAGCCCTCCGGGGCAAGGGAGGGGTCATTCGCAGTGGGCCGGTGAAGGTAGAGGCTGAAATCATCCGCCAACACCTTCTTGCGGAAGATATCCTTCAACAGCCCGCGATAGCGAGGACCGAGGACGATGGTATGATGATAGCAGTCTGTATACTGACGGCGCGTTCCGAAATACCAGACAAACAGGCTCATCGAATAGTCCGCGCGGGCAAGCTTCCGGTCGGTCCAGACCCGGCGCGGCGTGTTGCGCAAAAGCTTCGAATAGGTCCAGGCGATCTCGGCATTGGACACGACGAGATCACACTCGATCTTCTCCCCGCCCGCAAGGCGCACGCCCGTCGCTCGGCCCTGATGCGTGAGGATTTCATCCACCTCGCAATTGTATCTCAGCTCATTGCCCTGCCCTTCGATCAGGCTGACAAGGCCGCGCACAAGCGCGCCGGTGCCGCCAATGGCGTAGTGCACGCCCCACACCCGCTCGAGGTGCGAGATCAGGCAATAATAGGAGGTCGCCGCAAAGGGATCGCCGCCGATGAACAAAGGATGGAAGGAGAAGGCGATCCTGAGCTTTTCGTTCGAGAAGTAATCGGACACCTTGGCATAGACCGAACGGATGCCGCCGAGGCGGACCATGTCTGGCGCCGCTTTGACCAGCGTCGAAAGCTCGTGAAACGGCTCCTCGGCGAGCTGTGTATAGGCCGCGTCAAAGATGGCTTCGCTGGCGTTCAGGAACCGCTCAAATCCGGCGACGTCTTCCGGGGCAAACTTGGCGATTTCGGCGCGGGTCTTGTCCTTGTCGGAATGGGCCTCGAATACCGAGCCGTCATCGAAGCGGATGCGGTAGAACGGATCGACCGCGCGCAGGTCGATGTCGTCTTCGAACTTGCGGCCGCAGAGGTCCCAGAGTTCATTGAACAGGTGCGGCGCGGTCAGGATGGTCGGGCCGGCATCGAAGGTGAAACCGTCCTGCCGGAAGGTGTAGGCCCGCCCGCCCGGTGCATCGAGTTTCTCGAGAAGGGTGACGCGGTATCCCTTGGCGCCGAGGCGCACCGCGGCGGCAAGACCGCCGAAACCGGAGCCGATCACCACCGCGTGGGGCGCGCCGTCGTCGCGTATCGGTGCTGCGTTCATTCCATCCATCAGGCTGTGCCACTTCTTTCGTCGAATAACCGGGTTGTTGAGGCAAAGATGGCGCGCGCCGCGCCCACGTCACGCTTTTTCATGTTGCCGCCCTTCGCAGGCTAGCATTCGCTGTGTCCAGGGCCGCAAAAATCGACTTTGCGATCTGCGCAGGGTCCTCTTCGTGCGCCAGATGGCCAAGGCCGGAGAGCAGCTCGGCGCTGACGCCCTTGTAGCGGCGCGAGAATTCCGCGGCGTGTTCCGGCGGCACGGCACGGTCCTGCGTGCCGACGATCTGGTGAAGACAAAGCCCTGCCCGCTCAAAAGGTGGCAACAGGCCGGCGACATCCCAGTTCGCCATCATCGACAGTGTGCCCCTGACGTGAGCCGGATCCGCAAACAGGCGGCCGTAGAACTTGAGGTAGTCCGGCCCCGGGTGCGACCCTGTGCCTTCGATGAGCCGGGCGACCCGGACAGGGTCGCGTCCGCCTTTCGCCAAAGCGCGCGCCGCAAAGGGATTAACCGCGAGCGCCTTCGCCATGATAGGCGCAATCAGCGCGGCCGGACCGCCGAAGGGTTTCAGCGCGCCATTGAGCGCAATCACCTTGCGTGGCGGCCGGTCGAGACCGGGCGCCATCTTCACGGCAATCGCCGCGCCTGCTGAATGGCCCACGATCACATCCGGCTGGAACGCTTCGGCCGCGATCAAGGCCTTCAGCCCCCGGACCATGCCGGGAAGTGATGCATCCAACCGCCGAAGGCTCTGCGTGAAGGCGTGCCCCGGCAGGTCAGTCGCGAGCGTGTCAAAGTGCTTTGCCAGCAGCGGAAAGAGGCCGGACCATGAATGGGTTGACGCCCCTGTTCCGTGCAGCAGCAGAAGTTGTTCGCCCTTGCCCGCCCGCTGGACATGCCAGCGATAGGTTCCGGCTTCGACAAAATGGCTATGGGCGCGGTTTGGCCAGTCCGCGCCGTCTGCCTGCCAATCGAGCCCCTGCCCCATGCGCGCGTCTCAGTCCAGCAGGAGGCTGCGCACGTCGCGCGAGACGCGCGCGGCATCGGCAATCGGCAGGGGACGGTAGATGGCGCCCATCTCGGTACTGATCAATTCGGCATCGGCGCTCGGGCGGCGGGAAATGTCGAAGAACAGCACCGGCTCCTGCAGCGCCTTCAGCTTGCGGGCCATGTCGCGCGCATCCTGCCCGGCGCGCTCGCGCCCGGGGCTGCCATCGAGCGCGATGTTGCCCTGCCCATCCGACAGGAACACGACGTGCGGCGCCTTGCGCTTGCCCCGCTCGATGCGAACCAGTTGCGCGGCCGCCGCAATTCCGGACGCCAGCGGCGTGCCGCCGCCGCCCGGCAGGCGCGAGAGGGAACGCTTGACCCGCGTCAACGACCGGGTCGGCGAAAGCAGGAGGTCGGCGCCCTCCTTGCGGAACGCGATCAGCGCGACCGACTCGCGGCGTGAGTAACATCCGCTGAGCAGCAATTCGATGGCGCCCTTGGCTTCCGCGAGCCGGTTCATCGCCGAGGAGCCGGACGCATCCACGACAAAGATCACCACCGCCTCGCTGCGATGGCGGAACCTCTTCACTCGGAAATCCGCGGCGCGTACGGAGATCACGGCGCCGCCCGTCGGCATCTCGCGGATGCGCTGCCAGGGCGCGGCGGTGCGCAGGGTCGACAGCAAGTCGAGCCGGCCATCGCGGCGCGGATCGCCGGCGCGAGCGCCAATCCGGCTGCCGCGGCGGCGGGAGTCGACCATGTCACCGGATTTTCCAGCCGGCACTTCCTGACGTGTCCGCTGGCGCGGCGTTTGCCGGCGCGCGGCCATGTCGAGCGACACACGCACGCGCACGGCGTCGACCAGAAGCTCTGTCAGCTCGTCCGGCTCAGGCTGCGGCTTCGACGCGTCATTCGTATCCTCGTTCGTATCCGGAGGGTCCGGCGCGGGTGGCGGCGGAGGCGGCGGTGCCTCGAACTGGATCAGCGCGCGGCTGGCATAGACAAGCTCAGAAGCGAGCGTCGCATCGGCGTCCGTCACGGTTGTCCGGCCCGCGAGCGCCGCGATGCCACAAGCGGCAGCCAGGCAGAAAGACGGGGCGCGCATTGAGCGGATGCCGAGGCGGAGCGCGGCGTCGATCAACGCTTCGATCAGCTCGTCGGGCACATCCACCTGAGGCAGTTTTGCCCGGGCAGCCGCGAGGATCTCAGTGGTCAGCGCTTCGCCGCGCGGGCGTGCAGGCGAGACGCCTTGCAGGGAAAGACCGAACGCCAGCCGGTCGCCAAGCCCGGCCGGAAGGCGTTCGCCGGGCTCATCGGGATCGGCGAAGGCAAGGGTCACAAACCGGGCTTCGGCGCGCAGGGACAGACCGTCGCGCTCAGTTTCCACGTCGCCGGTATCAATCACACGGGCGAGCTGGGCAGCGGTACGGCCCCGCAGACGCTCCGCCATCGGAACAATCAGCACGCCGCCATTCGCGCGGGTGAGGAGCCCCGTCTCGGCCACGGGCCGGCCCGCGGCAAGCGTGGCCGCGAGATCAAGACCGCCAACAAGGCGGTCATCCGTAATGGAAATCGGCATCCGGTGAAGCAGGGCGGCTCCGCCGAGACGCGCCGCCAGCCGGTCCTGAAGCAGGCCCGCAAGTTCTGGCGAGGCGCCTTCGAAGATGGCGCCCTTCAGCCGGTGCGGCATCAGGGCGAGAAGGGCCACGGCGAGATCTGCCTGCCCCCAGCGCGCGGCATCAATCCGTTCAAACGCGTCCCGGCTGGCCTGCCGTTCCGAAGACAGCGGAGCCGCAGCGGCGGTCACGGCACGAACACCTCCGAGACGGCGCGCTCGACGCGGATACCCGCATCGGTGTCATCGAGCGGGTCTTTGCGCAGCCGGTGGCGCAGCGCCAGTGGTGCAACAGATTTCAGCGTGTCCATCGAGACCTGCGTCTCACCGGAGAGCGCGGCCCGCGCGCGGGCAGCGCGCATCAGCGTGAGTTCGCCGCGCAGGCCGTCAGCGCCGAGCGTCATGCAAAGCTCGACCGCCTTGGCGAGCACGGCGTCCGGCAGCGTCACCGTCTGCACGCGGGCACGCGCCTCGACGACGCGCTTGCGTAAGGCCGCTGTCTTCTTCGACCAGTCCTTTATGAAGGCGGACGAGTCCTGTTCGAACGCGTCGCGGCGGCGGACGATTTCCATCCGCTCAGCGAGATCGGTCGAGGTGCGCACATCCACGCAGAGACCGAACCGGTCGAGCAGTTGCGGACGCAGGTCCCCCTCTTCCGGGTTGCCGCTGCCGACCAGGACGAAGCGCGCCGGATGGCGGATCGACAGGCCTTCACGCTCTACGACGTTCTCGCCAGAGGCGGCCACATCGAGCAGGAGATCGACGAGGTGATCGTCGAGAAGGTTCACCTCGTCGATATAGAGAAAGCCGCGATGGGCCCGCGCGAGCAGGCCCGGCTCGAACCGCTTCTCGCCCTTGGCGAGGGCGCGTTCCAGATCAAGCGCGCCGACGACCCGGTCTTCGGTCGCGCCGAGTGGCAGGTCCACAACCGGGGCGCCCATGTGCTCGGCGACAACCCTTTCGCCCCGCTCGCAGACGCCGCAGAGGCCGATCTTCGCCGCCGGCGCGCAGCGATAGGGACAGCCGCGCACGACTTCGATTTCCGGCAGCAGGGCGGCCAGCGCCCGAATCGCGGTGGACTTGCCGGTGCCGCGATCCCCGAGGGCGAGCACGCCCCCGATCGCCGGCTCGATGGCCGACATCAGCAATGCGTCTTTCAGGGATTCCTGGCCAACAATTGCAACAAAGGGAAAAATGGCCAAAGCGAAGTCCAGTCCAAAAAGTGTCCACACAGATAGACACAAGCCTAGGTCATGCGCACCCATAAGAAAAGCCGCCAGAGGGGTTCTCCGGCGGCTTTCCGACTGGGATTATTTCGCCTTTCAGGCGACTGAGATCAGGTCGGGCTCTTCAGGTAGGCGATCACGTCCGCGCGGTCTTGCGGGTTGCGAAGACCCGGGTAGGCCATGATCGTGCCCGGGATGAAGGCCTGCGGGTTTTCCAGGTAAACGAAGAGGTTTTCTTCGGTCCAGACGACGTTCTTGCCCTTGTTGGCGTCAGAATACTTGAAACCTTCGATGCTGCCCGTATTGCGGCCGACGATCTGGTACAGCGACGGGCCGACATTGTTCTTGCCTTCTGCAACGGCGTGGCAGGTCTGGCAGGCCGCGAAGACGCGCTTGCCCTTGGCGGCGTCGCCGGTGAAGGAGGCGTAGTCCGTACCTGCAGCCGGTGCGGCGGCTTCGGTCGGTGCAGGCGTTTCGACAGGCGCAGCTTCGACCGGCGCCTCGACAGGGGCTGCTTCAACCGGGGCAGCTGGGGCAGGGGTTTCGGAACCGCCGCAGGCTGCGAGCGCGAGCGCAAGGCCAGAGGCCAGTGCGAGTGAAAGACGTTTGGTGTCGAATCGCATGTGTTTCCTCCAAAGGATGTTTACGAGACGAGTATAGACCAGTGGCGGCCAGCGCCAAGGCTTGTTCGAGGCGGAATTTACAGCGGTGAAAGCCGGTCGCGCCAGCTTTCAAGTTCTGCTTGATGCGCTTTCAAGTAATGGCAGAGCCAGGCCGCGTAGGAGTCCGGCGAGGCCGACACATCGCGCGCGAGCGCGCCCAGCGTCACCCAGCGAACGGCTTGGACCTCGTCCGGATTGAGCTGGGGACGATCGGCTGTCCGGCCGAAATACAGATACGGGATCTCGTTCTCGATCATGTCATTGTCGAGATAAGCGACGTACCGGCTTTTGAAGCCGAACGTCAGGGGCACACAGAGGCCAACCTCTTCTTCGAGCCGCCGCGCGGCGGCCACATCGGTCGCCTCGCCCGGGCGCGGATGCCCGCAACAGGAATTGGCCCACTTACCTGCGGAATGATATTTTCCCGCGGCGCGTTGCTGGATCAGGCATTCGCCTGCGGCATTGAACACGAAGATCGAGAATGCGCGGTGCAGCAGGCCGTCCGTATGGATCGCCCACTTATCTCCGTCGCGAAGCGGGCGGTCCGCTTCATCCACGAGAATGACCTGTTCGAATTCATCACTCACGCCATGGCCCTCCAATCAAGAGCGTAGGGTGGCAGGCTAGGCGGGTCAAATGGCGGCGCGATGGAGGCGTTATTCGACGGTCCAGCCGCGCGGCGTGCGGCGGGCTTGCAGGGTGACAGGTGCATCCTTTATGCGGACGGGCATGCGGGCGGGTTGGCGTACGGCGACGAAGCGCATCATCAGCGCTGCGCCGGCCAGCATCAGGCCGGCAAAGGCGGTCATCATGGCGACGAAACTGGCGACGCAGATTACGACGGCGCCGATCAGCAGCCGGGCCACAAATCCAAGGCCTGCACCGATGGAGGCGAACAGGCCGGGCGAAAGAGAAGGAGGAAGTTTCTGATCCATTAGTTCCCACTATGAAGGTTCAAGATGGCTGCATGATGGCGGGGCGTCAACGCCTGTTCATAGAAATGTGATTAACTTTCAGTGGGTGACCAGGAACCAGTCAGTCCTGTCGCACCAGCAGGCCGCGCTCGGCACGGATGCGGGCATAGGCCGCCGTGATCGCCGCCGCTTTGGCATGGGCCGCCGTCTCGAACTCCCGCGGCGCACCCATCTGGACGATCCGGTCGGGGTGATGGTCCGACATCAGCCGCCGGTAAGCAAGGCGGATGTCGGGGAACGCTGCGTCATGGGCGACGCCCAGGATGTGATATGGATCGTCGCGTTCTGGCCCGAGATGGCTCGCGCGGATCCGCCGGAAGGTCACCGCATCAAAACCGAACGCCTCGGACACGGTTCGCAGGTAGGTCATTTCCGCTTCCGTAACGGCGCCGTCCGCCCCGGCGATCTGGAACAGGCCGTCGAGCACGCCTTCTAGAAGGCAGGGCCGGTCGCGGTAGCGCTTGCCGATCCGGCGGGCGTGCGCCTCGTACCCGCGCACGGTCTGGCGGGCGAGCATGAAGACGCGGCGGACATTCTCCGCTTCTTCCGGCGGGGCCCGGAAGACGCGCGCAAAGGTCATGATTTCCTTGTCGCTGACGAGACCGTCGGCGGCGGCCATCTTGGCGCCCAGACCCACAACAGCGGCGGTGAAGCCCACATCATTAGGATCCGGCGCGCAGCCGCCAGCGTCTGCGCTGTCAATATCCGGCTCCGGCCCGCTGTCGAACAGGCGGCGGCCACTATTCAGAAGGGTCGTCCAGAGGCTCATCGTTCTTACGCGTATAGCAGGCGGATCTGCCTCTTGGACAGCGGGCAGCGATCAACGCCGCGTGAGCTTTGCTACAATCATCCCCGGGACCCATTAAACCTTGTTCATCTTGAAGACCGTTTCGTATTTCACTTCGTATATATAACATGCCGGATATGGTTCCGGACGATTTCCGCGAGAGGATACGTCACATGAGAATGCTTTTTGCTGCTGCCGCTGCTGCCCTGGTCATCGCCCTGCCCGCCGCTGCCGAAAACTGCCCCGGGAAGGCCGCGAGGGCCGAGGCTACGCAAGGCTACCTGACGAAGGGCGAATACAAGAAAGACAGCCACACCAAGGCCGACATCGTCGAGACGGCCGCAGCCGCAGGCAGCTTCAACACCTTGCTTGCCGCCGCTGAAGCCGCAGGCCTCGTTGACGCGCTGAAAGGCGACGGTCCATTGACCGTGTTTGCGCCAACCGACGCTGCCTTCGCCGCCCTGCCCGCCGGCACGGTCGAACATCTGCTGAAGCCGGAAAACAAGGGGCAGCTGGCCGACATCCTGAAACTGCACGTGATCGCCGGCAAAGAGGTGAAGGCCGCTGATCTCGCCGGCAAGACGCTGTCCGCCCAAACCCTCAATGGCTCCGTCTTAATCGACGGCACGGACGGCGTGAAGATCAATGATGCGACCGTCATCACCGCCGATGTGAAGGCCTCGAACGGCATCATACACGTCATCGACAAGGTGCTGCTGCCAGCTTCGTAATGCGTCTGTCTCCGGACAAAAAATCCCGCCCCGGTCAGCGCCGGGGCGGGATTATTGCCGGAACGGTCAGCTGCCGCGTTGCGCAAGCATGGTTTTCAGAGAGCTGATTTCAGCGCGCATTTCCCGGAGCATCTTCATCATCTCGGCACGGTCCGATCCCGCCTCTTCAAGGTCTTCGCCAACCTGTTCCAGCGTTTCTCCGATCGAATCGTCGCGGGCCCGGATCTCTTCAAGGGCGCCTGTAACGTTGGCGGCGGCGCCGTCCTGCAGCCGGCCTTCCATGGCCGATTCCAGGTTTTCGATCTGCTCGCTCAGCGCCGCTTTCTGTTCCGTGGTCAGCGCGTCCACGACCAGCGCAATGAACAGATTGAGGATCGCAAAGCTGCCAACAAAAATGAAGACGAGGAAGAAGATCCACGCATAGGGATGACCGTCATCGGTGACGGTTCCGAGAATGTCCGACCAGCCGTCCATTGTCATCAGCTGGAACAGGGTCAGCGCCGAATCCGGAAGCTTTCCGAACATCTCGCGCACTTCGGGGTTGTCCGTATTGCCATACATGTTGGTGGCCATCACCGCGCCGACGTAAATCACCAGCGCGATAACCGCGAGGATGGCGCCCATGCCGGGGATGGATTTCATCAGTGCCTCGGTAATCCGCTTCATCATCGGTACGAAGCGGAGCAGGCGCAGAACCCTCAGCACACGGAGCGCCCGCAGCACGGTAAACGCCGATGCGCCCGGAATGAGCGAGACGCCGATCACGCTGATGTCGAACAGGTTCCAGCCCTGCTTGAAGAATTGCAGCCGGTAGACGTAAAGCTTCAGGCCGATCTCGGCGACAAACAGCCAGGTGATGGCGTTGTCGAAAAACTCGAGAACCGTCACCATGCCTGGCGAAAAATCGGACCTGTACGTGAGCAGGCCCAGGATCAGCGCGTTGAAGACAATCAGCGACGTTATCGCCGTGCGCACCGAGGGCAGCTCAAGAAAAGCCTCGACCGCCGAGTTGCTGGTTTCATAGTCTAGCGTCGCACGCGGCATCCCAGCAGTCCCCTCTCAGATGGCAAGGCGCGGGCCTGCGTCTGCACTGCCCTGCCGCGCCTGCAAACCCGGCCTCAGGCATAACGCCGGCAAAGCGTCACTCAGCGGATGTAGTCGTGTCCGATACGATCATCCACGCGCCGTCATGCTTGCGCAAGATGAGGGTATAGAGCCCGCCGAGCACCTCGCCCTCACGTGCCACAGACCACCGGCCATGCGCGACAGCGGCATCGGCCGACAGCACGTCGATCTCGTAATCCTGTGTGGTCAGCACGCCCATGCCTTCGGGGCCGCGATAGCGGACCTTGTAGCGCGCGAGCGTGCTGGCGAACCCGCGCACGACCTCGCCGCCGGACGCAAAGCGAAGATCGTCGGACTCCCAATAGCCCCTCATGAAGCCTTCGATGTCGCCCCGGTTCCAGGCCGCATCCTGCGCCTGAAGCAGCGCTGTAATGGCGGCCGCTTCGGTCTCCTGCTGGGTCGATGTGATCATAGCTGGCGCGCTGGCGCAGGCCGCGACGGCCCACAGGATGGCACCGGCCAAGACGTAACGGACCATGCTGAAACTCCCCCGAAGTATGATCCTCACTGAGCCGGAAGTCGCGCCGACGCGCAAGGCGGATCAGAACGTTGGCTTGAGCGGACCACCGGCAGGTTCGATCTCGAGATCGATCGTTTCCGGAACGGCATCGCCGGGCGCTGGCGCATAAGCCTGAACAGTCTGTAGGGGCGCCGCAGCCCCCCGGGGCGGCTCAAGCCCTTCATATGCATCACCCGGCTGGACGTCCGAAGGTTTCTTGCGGACGCCGAACAGGCCGCGCGGCCGGCTGGCGGCGCCTTCTTCCCCGGCATCGCGCTCGGCCTGGCGCGCGCGGCGCTCTGCCTCGCGGGCGTTGCGGTCCGCATGGCGGTCATACTGCATGTTGTAATATTCCCACGCGGTGTGGGTCAGCGGCTTCGGCGTCAACTCGAGGCCATACATGCGCAGGCGCTCGACCACTTCGTCGCGCAGGTGCATGTCCGGGAACGCATCGGCCTTGAAGCCGTGGGCCTTCATCCAGTCGCGGATGTCCCAGCTGCGGACCTTACCGATTTCCTTCGGCAGCGCGCCCTTGTGCACGTCCCAGAAATAGAGGGCCGCGATGCCGTTGATCGTGGCGTCCATCGCGTCATCCAGCACCGCGCCGGGGGCCATGCCCTGCGCGAGCTGCGCGCGCAGCGACAGCTTGCGGGCTTCGAGCTCCTGATAGGTGACACCGATCACGGCTATGCCGTTGCGGTTGGCGTTGATCATCGAGCTGTTGACGCCGTCCAGCTGCGGGTGACGGATCGGCAGCAGCACGTCGGGACCGACCACCGGATTGGCGGCGACCTGTGACAGTTCGCTGACCATTCGGTGCAGGTTGATCCGCATTTCGTGGCTGACGCCGCCGAGGGCCGAGGCGCGCCCTGCCCGCGCGTCTTCGCGCATGCGCCAGAGGTGCCACGCGACCAGCGTGAGCAGCGCCACGAGCAGGCCGAGGCCGCCCGTCAGGAAAGTATAAAACTGCGCTTCACTCATTCTGAGGTCCCCCCGCGGCACAGCCGGAGCAAGCAAGGTATGCGCCAATTCAATGACGGATCTCACATCTTAACTGCCGAGGGCCCGCCCTGCAATCACTCGCAGCTTGTCAAGAAATTCAGGATCGCGGGCCTCCGGCGAGGTGATCAGCGCAAAATCGAGACAGGTTTCGATGCCTTGCGGCGAGAGCGTACGCGGCGTGCCATTCAGCCTGCCTGCCAGATCGACAATCGCGCGCCGGGCGAGTGCGCTGTTCTGCTGCATGATTTCAAGCACGTTGGTGACGGTCACCGCTTCGGTCTCGGCCCGCCAGCAGTCATAGTCGGTGACCATGGCGAGCGTGGCGTAGGGCAGCTCAGCCTCGCGCGCGAGCTTGGCTTCCGGCATGTTCGTCATGCCGATCACGTCGCAGCCCCAGCTGCGGTAGAGCTTCGACTCGGCGAGCGAAGAGAATTGCGGCCCCTCCATCGCCAGATACGTCCCGCCGCGGTGGACTTTGCCGCCAACCGCGGACACGGCGTCCGCGATCAGCCCCGAGAGGCGCTTGCACACAGGCTCTGCCATCGAGACATGCGCCACCATGCCGGCGCCGAAGAAGGTTTTCTCCCGCGCGGTGGTGCGGTCGATGAACTGGTCCACCGTCACGAATTCTCCCGGCGCATATTCTTCCTGCAGCGATCCGCATGCTGACACCGAGACGATGTCTGTGACACCCGCCGCTTTCAGCGCGGCGATGTTGGCGCGGTAGGGCACATCGGTCGGCGTCAGCCAGTGACCCCGCCCGTGGCGCGGCAGGAAGACGAGGCCCACATCTGCGATGCGGCCCCGCACCAGCACATCGGACGGCGCGCCCCAGGCCGTCTCGACCCGCTCCTCGCGCCGGTCCTCAAGCCCATCTATGGCATAGAGCCCGGAGCCGCCGATGATGCCGAGTGTCCACTGGGTCATTTGCTAGTCCTAAAAAAAGAAAACCCCGCTCTTGGATGGTGCCAGGAGCGGGGTTGTCAAATCAATTGGAACCGGCGCGGGCCTAGTGTTCCACTTTCCGCCAGATCTGCTTGTACGAGAACCAGAGCAGGACCGTCAGGATGCCCAGATAGATCATCGTGGCCATGCCGATCTCGTTGCGGGCTTTGAGTTTCGGATCGCCGGCCCAGGCCAGGAACTGAGCAACGTCCTGCGCCATCTGGTCCACCGTCGCCGGCGTGCCGTCGGTATACTCGATGCGGCCATCGGTCAGCTGCGGACCCATCGCCAGGAAGCCGCCTGGCGGGGCATGGCGCGGGTCGCCGAGATAGTTCGGCTTCGTGTCACCGGCCATATACGGGTTGTAGTATTGGGCGGCCGGCTGGATCAGGTAGGCTGGACCGTGGTGCGGTTTGTATTCGCCAAGCTTTTCGAACTTCGCCATGTCGATGACGGTCTGGTAGACCGTCTCGCCTTTCTCTTCGATGATCCGGTCTTCGTAAGAGGCGAAATCCGGATAGCTGGTCAGCAGGCTGTACACATAGCTGGCGCCGCCAACGCGGGCCTTGGTGATCACGGACAGGTCAGGCGGCAAGGCGCCGCCATTCGCTGCGCGGGCAGCGGCGTCATTTGCGAATGGCGAACGGAAATTGTCTGCGGGCGTGGCCGGACGCAGTTCGAATTCCCCGGCATCGTTCGGTGTCGGGCTGACGATCTCGTTCTCGGCGGCAAGCGCCTTCACGTACGGATTGTCGTTCGGGTTCGGGTAGGCCGGATCGTAGAACGGGCCGCCTTTTTCGCCGAGGTTACGGTAGCTCAGGAGCTTCATCGAGTGACAGCTCGAGCAGACCTGCTTGTAGACGGCGTAGCCGCGCTGGACCGAGGCCATGTCGTACTGACCGGTCGGGCCCTCGAAGGGCCAGCCGCCTTCGGGGGCGTGCGGATGCTTGGCGCCGCCTGCCGCTTGGGCCAGTCCGGCAAAGGCAAGACCAGCGACAGCGGCAGCGAGGATGCGGAATGTTTTCATCTTGTCTCTCCTCGCCTGGATCATTCTGCCGGGACGGCCGAGCCGCCCTGGACCTTCTTGTGACGCAGCACGGACTTGTGGATCGACTCCGGCAGTGGCTTCGTCTTCTCATTGAGACCGATGACGAACAGCATGGCGAAGTAGCCGAAATACATGATCGTCAGGAGCAGCGAGAGGTGGCGGAACTGGAAGGTTGGCGCCGGGACCGCTTCAAGCGACGGAGCCGAAGCCTTGGCTGGGCCTTCCATGAACGCTGTCGCCTGTTCGAAGGCTTCCGCGCCCGTGAAGGATTGCGTCGCAACACCCGTTGCCGAGTTGTAGCTGACGACGAGGCTCGCCTCGCCCTGCAGCGACGGGATCACCGCATCATCCGGGTTTGCCGCGCCGCACCAGCCGAGAAGAATGCAGACCGCCACGAAGCCGAGAAAGAACTGTCGCGCGACCGGGCGGTAGCGCATCGACTTGACCTTCGAAGTGTCGAGCCAGGGCACCACGAACAGGACCGCGATGGCCGCGAACATGAAGATCACGCCAAGCAGTTTCGCGTCGATCGGGCCGAGGTCGAACGTGATGGCCCGCAGGATCGCGTAGAACGGCAGCATGTACCACTCGGGTACGATGTGCGCGGGCGTCACGAGCGGATTGGCTTCGATCGACTGGTCGGCGTGACCAAGCGCGTTGGGCGCATAGAACACGAAATAGGCAAACAGGATCAGGAACAGGCCGATCGCAAAGCCGTCTTTCACCGTGTAGTACGGGTGGAACGGCACGGTGTCCTTCTCGACGTCCTGCACTTCAACACCGGTGGGGTTGTTATTGCCCGGAACGTGCAGCGCCCAGATGTGCAGGATAACAACAGCCGCGATCATGAACGGAAGAAGGTAGTGCAGCGAGAAGAAGCGCTGGAGCGTCTGGTTGCCGATCGACGGGCCGCCGAGAATCCAGGTCTGGAGGCTTTCGCCGACCAGCGGGATTGCGCCAAACAGGCCGGTGATCACGTTTGCGCCGTGATAGGACATCTGGCCCCAGGGCAGCATGTAACCGAGGAACGCCGTTGCAATCATCAGCAGGAAGATGACGCAGCCAAGGATCCACAGCACTTCGCGCGGGGCCTTGTACGAGCCGTAATAGAGGCCGCGGAACATGTGGATGTAGACGGCGAAGAAGAACATCGAGGCGCCGTTGGCGTGGATGTTGCGCAGGAGCCAGCCGAACGGCACGTCGCGCATGATGCGCTCCACCGACGCGAAGGCGCCGTCGACGCTCGCTTCGTAGTGCATTGCGAGGATCACGCCGGTGACGATCTGGACCGCGAGGCAGATCGCCAGGATGCCCCCGAATACGTACCAGTAGTTCAGGTTCTTCGGGGTCGGGAAATTAATGGCCGTATCGTTCGCGAAGCGAATGATCGGCAGGCGCTTGTCGAGCCAGCGTTCGAAGGCCGAATTCGGCGTGTAGGAGGATTCATGTCCGCTCATTTAAAGGTGCCTTCTCAGAGGGAGATGTTGACGACTGAGTCAGAGACCCAGGCATATTCGGGAACGGGAAGGTTTTTCGGTGCGGGCCCCTTACGGATGCGGCCCGAGGTATCATAGTGCGATCCGTGGCAAGGGCAGTACCAGCCCCCGAATTCGCCGGTGTTACCTTGAGACGGTCCGACGGGCACGCAGCCAAGGTGGGTGCAGGAACCGGAGGTCACGAGGATCGCGCGGTTGAGCGTGCCGTCTGCCTTCGGGCGCAGGCGCTCGTCATCGGTCTGCGGATCGGTGAGGGTTGCGACGTTCACGGCTTCGGCAGACGCGATTTCAGCTTCGGTGCGGTGGCGGATAAAGAAAGGCTTTCCGCCGATCAGCACGCGGATTTCGCCGCCCAGCGCCACCTTCGAGACATCGACGTCCAGCGAAGAGGCGGCCTTCGTATCAGCGGCCGGGTTCCACTGATCGACCGCAGCCCAGGCAAACATGCCGGCCCCGCCCAGCGCCACGGCGCCAGTTGCAATATGAATGAAGTTGCGGCGGTCGTCGTCGACCGTCTCGGTTGTCGGATGGGTGGTCTCAGCGGTCACGCGTGACTCCGTTGCCTGATATCTAACCAATAGCTCTTGTCTTTACTTGAGGTGTCGTCCCGGCACATTGCGGCAAGTGGGCGCGGGCGCGGCCATTCGGCACACAGTCCCGCCTCCCCGTTACCCTGCCTTTAGCGCAAGCGCGTTAGCCTGCCTTGGAGAATGTGACAACAGGCCTCTTGCGAGACCGGCGCCCGGCGGTCCAGTGTCTGTTGATGGCTACGAAGACACGACCCAACCCGCTCAACGAACACAAAGCGCGCGCCAGCGCGTGGTTCAAGGCCTTGCAACAGGATATCTGCGCCCGTTTCGAGGCGCTTGAGGACGCGGCGACGCCCCCGCTTTACCGAGGGGCCGCGGGCCGGTTCGAGTTGACCGAATGGTCACGCGGTGATGGCACCGAAGACCTCGGCGGTGGCCGCATGGGGCTGATGCGCGGACGGGTGTTCGAGAAGGTGGGCGTGCATTTCTCGCAGGTGCACGGGACATTCTCCGAAGCCTTCGCGGCGCAGATCCCCGGGGCCGACAAATCCGACGGCAAGTTCTGGGCGAGCGGCGTGTCGCTGATCGCGCATCCGGCCAATCCGCGCGTGCCAGCGGCGCACATGAATACACGGATGCTCGTGACGAGCGAAGTCTGGTTCGGAGGCGGCGGCGACCTCAATCCCCTGCTCGGCTACCAGCGGAGCCAGGACTACCCGGACACGGTCGATTTTCACGCCGCCATGAAGGCGGCCTGCGACACCCATGAGGGGGTCGATTACCCGCACCTGAAAGACTATTGCGACACCTATTTCCACCTGCCGCATCGCAACGAGCCGCGCGGCACGGGCGGGATTTTCTATGACCGCTTCAATTCCGGCGACTGGGAGAAGGATTTCGCCTTCACCCAGGAAGTTGGCCGCCAGTTTGCGAGCATCTATCCGAGCCTCGTGGCGCGCCGGATGAACGAGCCGTGGAGCGAATCCGAACGCGAGCAGCAGCTGATCCAGCGCGGCCGGTATGTCGAATATAACCTGCTTTATGACCGGGGAACGACCTTCGGCCTGAAGACCGGGGGCAATGTGGAGAGCATACTTTCCAGCATGCCGCCGGTGGTCAAATGGCCCTGAAAATCCGTCCATAAACCGTCCAAGCCCCGGCATGGAGAGTCCCGAGGTTCAGCGTGCCCTTGGAGACGCGTTTTCCCGAAGCCACGAAGCGTCGTTCCGTTCATCCCATTCCCCTCCTGCGAGCAGGAGAACGCAAGCGATGACGTCGTCATCCGCGGGGTCGAGCGACCAGCCATTTGCGTTGAGGAAAAGTTCCGAGAGGACAAAGCCCGTCCGCTTGTTGCCATCGATGAAGGGGTGGTTCTTGAGGTTCCCAGCCGCATAGAGGGCGGCGAGGTCGAAAATGTCCTCGACGCCATAGGCAAAAGCATTCAGCGGACGCGCCAGCGCGATTTCCAACAAACCAGGATCCCGCATGCCCGGCGCGCCGCCATGCTCGGCGATCTGATCCTCGTGAACTTCGCAAACGAGCCACTCGGGGAGCCAGTTCGGCCGCGTCGTTGGGCGAGGACTTTGAGCGCCTTGCGTCGCCGCTTCATGACGTCGGCCGCCATTTCGCGCAGCTTCTCGGCCTGTTCGTCGCTGGCCGAAATCATGCTGCCATGCGCTGTGCGGGCGAAAGAAAGGGTGTCATCTTCAGCCGCGCCAAGCATTTCCAGCACTTCTTTCGGCAGCACCACACTGAGGGAATTGCCGATCTTGCGGATTTTCAGGCGGGTCCTGGCGGGCTGCTGTAGCTAGGCGTGTTAAAACACAAAATGAGATGCGTCGGCAGGTATCGGCGCGAACCGCAGTCTGAAAGGCGTTCACCTTCAGTGAGCTCGGTGTGTCTGGACGCTCGCGCCTTTGAGCGAAGGCTTGAAGGGCGTATCATCGGCAAATGGCGGTTTCGACGCGAACCTTCGACTGGGCCGGCGCAGCGCTGATCACGGCGGCGACGCTGGGCGCCCTGCTGGCCGGCGGCCAGCTCAGCCCCGGCAGCGAGGACGTCTGGTATGCCCGCCTGCGCAAGGCGCCGCTCAATCCGCCGGACCTCGCCTTCGCGTTCGTCTGGCCTGCCCTGTTCGCCCTGATGCTGGCCGGGGCGCTGATGGTTCTGAAGGACGCGCGCAGCTTCAAGCGCGCGAGCGCCGCGATGGGCCTCTATTTCACCATGCTGGCGGCAAACGTCGTCTGGAGCCTGTTCTTCTTCGGCTTCCGCGAGCCGGCGATTGCACTGGGCGTGCTGATCGCCCTCTGGCTGCTGATTGCGGCGATGATGCAGCGGTTCGCCGACCACTCACCGCCGGCGGCGCTGTTGCAGGTGCCTTATCTGCTCTGGGTCAGCTTCGCGGCCTACCTGAATTTCTATGTCGTGGCCTTCAATCCGGGAACTTGAGCCGGGCGACGAGTGCGCTCCGGGTCAAGGTGAAGCCAGACGCAACCCAGTCTTCTTCAAGAGTAGCCAGCCGGGCGCCGACCTTGGGGCCTGCGAGCCCTGCGGCGAGCGCATCATGGCCGCCCAGCGGAAATTTCGGCCGCAACCATTGCGCGGCGCGCGCTGCGAGCGCTGCAAGATCACCGGGGGCGCCGGACGCCGCTTCGATGACAGCTCGGTCCAGCACGGCCGGTGGGCTGAAACGGTAGAAGGCCTTGGCGATCGCGGCCTCGCCTGCGTCCAGAACGTGCGGCAGCGCCGGATCGGACCAGCCCGCCAGCCGCGCTCCTTCCTCGTTCGAGACACGCAGGCGCATCGACGCGGCGGCTGTCTTGGTGCGGCGGCGTGGCAGAAGCGCCATCAAGCGGCGCATGGGATCTGCTTCGAGTCCCGCAGACGCTTCGGCCATCACGAGGCCCGGCAGAAGTGAGGCGCTGGCGCCGGGCAGCGCGGCCTCCAGCACGCCCGCATCTTCCATCGCGGCCATGGCCGAGGCCGGATCGGGGGCGGCGAGCGTGCGTTTCAGTTCTTTCCAGATCCGTTCGGCGGCAATCTTCGCGAGCCCCTCTCGCTGGCGGGCGCAGGCCGCCTGCCCTTCGGAATCAATGCCTGCGCCATACCAGGCATTGAACCGGTAGAAACGCAGGATGCGGAGATAATCCTCGCGCAGACGCTGGTCGCCATCGCCAATAAAGATGACGCGGCCCGCCACCGCGTCATCAACCGATTCGGGGATCACTTCATGAAGCTCGCCATTCGCTCCAACATAAATGGCGTTGAGGCGGAAATCGCGGCGGGCCGCGTCCTCGGTCCAGTCTTCGGTGAAGGCAACCACCGCGCGTCGGCCATCGGTTTCGACATCCCGGCGCAGGGTGGTGATCTCGAAGGGCCGGCTGTCCTGAATCGCGGTGATCGTGCCATGCTCAACACCTGTCGGGATGGCGCGGATGCCGGCGGCTTCGAGCGCGGCGATGACCTCAGGCGGGGTCAGCTGTGTGGCGATGTCCACATCGTCCGCCAGCTGTCCGCGCAGTGTGTTGCGCACGCAGCCGCCGACAAAACGCGATCCGCCGGGGCGGGCCGCCTCGAGCGCGCCGATCACCGCGCGCGTTGCAGGCGCGGTCAGCCATGCAGCCTTGAGGCGATCAGGTCGGGGCATCGGCCGGCGCCGCCTCATCCGGGGTCGCGCGCGGACGCGGCGCGCCGACATCCTGCGGCCGGTGCTCGCAAGGATAGCTGCGAGCCGGGATTAAGACGTCGTTCTCGACCCGCTCCGGTTCGATGCACATGCCGCGGTCGCGCGGCTCGAGGGCAATCATCACGAACCAGGCGATCGTCGCGAGCGTCAACCCGATCGCGAACAGCAGTTGCACAGGCCACTTGCGCTGGCCGGCATCGGCCGCCGACTGGGTGGCCAGCAGGTAAAGGCCGAACACAAGGAAGGGCAGCGAAAAGATGAAGAGTTCGAAGAGCAGGCGTCCGGCCACGGCGGCGCGTTCCTTTTGTGATCACGTCTGCGCCTACATAGGCGGACACGGCCGTTTGAGGAACCCTCCACGGCTTTACAGGTTCAATCGCTTTCGTAAAGCGTCTGGTAGAGGCGCCGGATGATGCCGGCGGTGACGCCCCAGATCCGGTAGCCATTGTGCGGCATCTCATAATAGCGCCGATTCTTGCCCTTGTAGAAGGTCTCCGCGGCGGTGTGGTTCGCCGTGTTCATCAGGAACGAGAGCGGCGTCTCGAACACCGCGGCCACCTCGCCCGGCTCCGGAACAGGCACAAAGTCATTTGGCAAGAGGCCGACGACCGGTGTGATCCGGTAGCGCGTGCCGGTGACATAGGGGGCACCCTTGCCAAGCACGTCGACGTCCTGCGGGGCGATGCCGACTTCTTCATGCGCTTCGCGCAGGGCGGCGGCGACTTCGTCAATATCGAGCGGATCGACCTTGCCGCCGGGCAGCGCCACCTGTCCGGCATGATCGGCCATCGTGGTGGGGCGCAGCGTCAGCAGCGCGGTCGCCCCTTCCCGGCGGGGGATGACACCGAACAGGACGGCGGCCGGGCGGATGATCGCGACATCTTCCGGCGTGAGGAAATCCATGTCCCCGCCTTCGGTGAGGCGGCCGTCCCCAAGGGGCGGATCGAGACGCGTGCGCACACGTTCAATGAAATCGTCGAGACCGGCATAGGACATGGGTTTGTATCAAACCGCCGATCAGGAGTCTGCGCCGAGGGGGAAGAAGACGCCCTGGCTCCAGACCCCGAGACGCGGCGTGCCATCCGGCGCCGGCACAGCAAGCTCGACCATGTCATAGAAGGCGGCGCGCGTAATCTTGGCCTCGAGGCGCCCGCGCACGAGGACGTAAGGCGCGGGCTCGCCGGTCACGCCGTCCGTCTCAACCCGGATCGGCGCGTCTGGTCCGGCGGTGGTGTGATAGTCGAGATTGGTGCGGAAGGTCAGCGATTGGCCGGGCCCAGGCGTGCCCGAGCGGTCCACGCGCACCGCGAGGAAGGGCGCGTCCTCTATATGCACGATGACCTTCTCGTAAGGCGTGACGAGATAGGTGACGCCGTCTTCGTCCTTGCGCAGGATGCGTGAGAACAGCTTGACCAGCCGTTCCCGCGTGATCCGCGTGCCTTCGTGCCACCAGCTGCCATCGGCGCGGATCTCCATGCCAATGTCGCCGCAATTGGCGGGATTCCACAGGTGCACCGGCGGGAGCGGACCCGCGAACTTGCCTTCCGGCAGGATGGCCTTAAGCGTGTCTTCAAGGCCGAAAGTGCTGCCGGGGCTGGATGTCACATCTTTCTCCGCCAAATTCCCGCCTTACAGATAGGCTTGTAACTCACTCAGGTGAAGCCGGAGAACCGAGGCGATATGGCCGATACAACATTGACCCCTGAAACTGCCGTTGCGGACGCCGGCGCCGCCACTGAAGCACTGGCCCGGGTAAAGGCCGAAATCGGCCGGGCGATCTTCGGCCAGGAACGGGTCATCGAACTCGCGCTCGCGGCGGTGCTGGCGGGCGGGCATGCGCTGCTGATAGGCGCGCCCGGCCTCGCCAAGACGCGCCTCGCGGAGGCGATGGGCACGGCGCTTGGCCTGCACAACCAGCGCATCCAGTTCACCCCGGACCTTATGCCCTCGGATATCCTCGGCTCGGAAGTGCTGGACGAGAGCCCGGGCGGGCAGCGATCGTTCCGCTTCCTCAAGGGGCCGGTGTTCACGCAGCTGCTGATGGCGGACGAGATCAACCGCGCCTCGCCGCGCACCCAGTCTGCTCTCCTTCAGGCCATGCAGGAGAAACATGTGACTGTGGCGGGCGTGCGCCATGACCTGCCAGCGCCGTTCCATGTGCTCGCGACCCAGAACCCGATCGAGCAGGAAGGCACCTATCCGCTGCCGGAAGCGCAGCTGGACCGCTTCCTGCTGAAGGTCGACGTGACGTATCCGGACCTCGACACCGAGCGGCGCATCCTGATCGAGACGACGCGGGGCAGCGATGCGCCGGTGCGTCCGGCCTTGGATGCGGGGCGCCTGATGGCTATCCAGGCGCTGGTGCGCCAGATGCCGGTGGGCGAGAAGATCGTGGCCGCGATCCTCAGCCTGATTCGCGAAGCCCGGCCCGAGCAGACAAGCGATGCCCGCGTGAAAAGACTGGTCGATTGGGGCCCCTCCCCGCGCGCGGGCCAGGCCCTGATGCTGGCAGCGCGTTCGCGCGCCCTGTTGCGCGGGCGGCTTGCCCCGTCGATGGAAGATGTCGAGGCCCTCGCTGAGCCCTGCCTCGGCCACCGGATGGCGATGCGCTATGACCCGACGGGCGAGGCGCCAAAGCTCAGTGAACTGATCAATGACCTTGCAAGGAAAGCGGGATGATCACGCGCCTGGTTTCGGGGGCTCTGATCTTGTGGGTGTCAGCGTGCGCGGCGCTGGGCGTACCTGCCCCTGCAGCTGAGCCGTGGGCCTCCTGCCGGGACGCGGTTCGTAGCGCGGCGATCCATGCCTACGCGCTCGCGCGCAACCGCGACGATCAGCGCGCGGTGATCCTGCTGCCCGCTGGCCAGGGCGCAGCCGATTACGAAAAAGAGACGCAGCGCCTGCGGAGCAAAGGCGCACGACTGCTGGATTTGCTGAAGCAATATGATGCGGAGGCGGACAAGTTGTCCGCGCCGGCCCGGCCCGCCGCGTCGGAACTGAACGCGGAACGCGTGGCGGCGCGTATTGAGGCGGCTGACGCCTGCGCGGCCAAAGACGGAAAATGACAAGCGCCGCAGACCTTCGCGCCGAGGCCGAACGCCTCGCCCGGCAGCTGCCGGGAATGAAATTCCGCGCGGAGGCCTCGGAAGCAGCGCATATCGGTTCCGCCGGAAGGCGGCGCGCGGGCGGCGGAGAGACGTTCTGGCAATTCCGGCGCTACGCGCAGGAAGACGACGCAGCGCGCATCGACTGGCGCCGCTCCGCCAAGGGCGATGATCTCTATGTGCGCGAAACAGAACTCGAAACCGCGCGCACCGTATTGTTCTGGGCGGATGATCATCCGGGCTTTCGCTGGAAGGGCGAGGGCGACCTGCGAACCAAGGCGGAGGAAGCGATCCTCCTGATGCTGACGATGGCGATCCCGCTGTCGCGCGAGGGGGAACGGATCGGTTCGCTCGGCACCGGCCGGCGGCCGAGCTTCGGTCGCCGGGCGGTCGACCGGCTGGCCAATGACTTGCTGCGGGGCACAGGCGGCCGGTTCCCTGCCCCGCCTCGCACGGCGGCAACGGTGATTGCGGCGTCCGATTTCTACGATCCGGTCGCGGAATGGACGGCGCGGCTGACGCCGCTCGCCGCCAAATGCCCGGAAGGCGTGCTGCTCGCGGTTTCCGCGCCGGTCGAGGTGGACTTCCCATTTGAGGGGCGGACGAAATTTTCGCGTCCGGGCGCTGCGGTGGACCGCATTCTGGGCAGGGCCGAGACTATGCGCGAGGAATACCAGCGCCGGTTCGCAGCGCAGCGCGAGGCGCTGGAACAGCTCGCCCGCCGCATGGGCTGGGGCTTTGCTACGCACGTCACCGGCGCACCGGCCATCGAAAGCGCAGCGCGGCTGAAAGCCGAGCTCGAACGGTTCGGGGCGAAGCATTGACCGCGCTCGGCCCGTTCCTGCTTGGCGCGCCCTGGGCGCTGGCCGCGCTCGCTGCGCTGCCGATCATCTGGTGGATCCTGCGGGCGACACCGCCGGCGCCGAAGGTGGCGCAGCTGCCGTCGCTTCGCCTGCTCGACGGCGCGGAGCCGCGCGAGGAGACCCCGGCCCGCACGCCGTGGTGGGTGTGGCTGATCCGGACGCTGGCGGTGCTCGCCGCGATCCTTGGTCTCTCACAGCCAATTTACGCGCCCGGCGCCCGGCCGGGCGAGACGGCAGAGCAAGGCCCTGTGTTGATCGTGATCGACAATGGCTGGCCATCGGCGCCCCGCTGGAACGAACTCACCAATGCCGCGGGCGCAACCCTCGATGCGGGCGACCGCGACACAGCGGTGCACCTGCTGCTGACGGCGCCGCAACAACTCAACACCGATCCGTCGGAGCGCTTGTCGAAGGCGGATCTTGGCAAGCGGATCGCCACCTTGCTGCCTCAGCCCTGGGCCACCGACCGCTCGGACGCCATGACACGGCTGGCTGCCTCTGGTCTCAAGCCCGCACGCATCTTCTGGGCGAGTGACGGAATCGAAGGGGGGCGGGGCGCTGCCTTTGCGGAGGAGCTGGCCGCTCTTGCGCCTCTGACTGTTTTTGCCGCGCCGGCCAACGGGCCGCTGGCGATCACCGGCCTGTCGGCCGGCACGGATTCGGTCACGGTTCGTCTCAAACGAGCCGATCGCTCTGGCGAGGCCAAGGCGTTCGTGTCTGCACAGACACGCGATGGTTCCGGGATTGCCTCGGGAGAGGCCGTGTTTGAAGCGGGCGCCTGGGAGAGCGTTGCGGAGTTCAAGATTCCGGCGGCGGCGCTGGCCCGTGTTGCCCGCTTCAACGTCACCGGCCGGGCCGGAGCAGGTACGGTCTGGCTCTGGGATTCGGTTGACCGGACACGGCGCGTGGCGCTTATCGATGCCGGCACGGCGGCCCAGCCGCTGCTCTCCGACATGCATTATATCCGCAAGGCGCTGGAGCCGTTCGCGTCGATTTCCAGCGGCGACATTGAGACGGTGGTGGCGACATCGCCGGACGCGATTATCCTGTCCGACGCCGGCCAGATTCCGGCGGCCGATGCCGAGAAGCTGACAAAGTGGGTTGAAGAGGGCGGCGCGCTGATCCGTTTTGCCGGCCCGCGCCTTGCCGCGCAGGGCGACGACCTTCTGCCGGTCGGCCTCAGGCGCTCCTCGCGCGCGCTGGGCGGCACGCTGGCCTGGGAAGAGCCGCAGGGGCTGGCGGAGTTTGCCGATACATCGCCTTTCTTTGGCCTGCCTGTCCCGGTAGATGTCCGTGTACGGCAACAGGTTCTGGCGAGCCCCGATCCGGAACTGTCGCGCAAGACCTGGGCGCGCCTCGCCGATGGCTCGCCTCTGGTGACGGCCGATGCGCGCGGCAGCGGCATGCTGATCCTGTTTCATGTGACGGCGGGGCCAGACTGGGCTGACCTTTCATACTCGGGACTGTTCGAGCAGATGCTGCGGCGGTCGATTACCGCCGGCCGCGGCGAAGCGATCGAGGACACGGAAGGTACCTACATGCCGCAACTCACGCTCGACGGATTCGGGCGTATGTCGGCGGCCAGCACCGCGGCAACACCGATCAAGGCCACCGAGTTTGCGACAACCTCGCCGTCCGAAATCCATCCGCCGGGTCTCTACCAAGGCCCGGCCGGCACGCGTGCGCTGAATGCCGGGGCGAACGCCAACCCAGAACTCATCCGCGACTGGCCCGCAGCTGCTCGCCTGCTCGGAGATGCGGAAGCGCGCTCCCTGCGCCTTGCAGGACCGCTGCTGGGCCTAGCGGCAGGACTGCTCGCCATCGACCTGTTCGTCGCCTTGTTCGTAGCCGGACGGTTGCGGTTCCCGGCGAAGGGCCGGAAGGCCGCCAGTCTTGCGGCCGCGCTCACTGCATTCGCCGCCTTCTCACTCGTCGCACCGGACCACGCCTTCGCGCAATATGACTACGAATTGCTACCAGATGGCAGCTACCGCGCCGCCTCCACCGCGTCACGCGTACAACCGCTGCCGCCCGGAAAGACGCCGCAAAAGCAGATCGATGCCGCGCTGGAGATGCGGCTCGCCTACGTGGAGACGGCCGATGGCGCTCTCAACGCGCGCACCAAGTCGGGCCTGACCGGCATCTCGAATATCCTCCTGATGCGGACATCCGTGGAGCCCGCCGAGCCGCATGCTGTGAACCTCGAGACAGACGCGCTCGAACTCTACCCGCTGATCTATTTCAATGTGCCCGGCAACGCGGCGCCGCTGAGCGACAAGGCCACGCAGCGCCTCAACGCTTACCTTCGCTCCGGCGGCGCGCTTCTGATCGACACGCGGGCCGGGGAGGCCGCCGGGACGCAGACAGATATGACAAGTCTCGAAACCCTTCTGGAAGGGCTGGACGTACCGCCACTCCAGCCCGTGCCCCAAAACCATGTCCTGTCGCGAACCTTCTATCTCATCAATGACTTCCCGGGCCGGTTTGCCGGCCGCCGCCTCTGGATCGAACAGGCCGGCGACGCCGCCGCGCCGCGCGGAGATGGTGTCTCGCGCCTATTCATCGGCGATGCGGACTGGGCCTCGGCCTGGGCAGTTGATCGCAACGGACGCGACCTTTACTCCGTCGACGGAGGGGCGGAGCAACGGGAGACGGCACGTCGCTTCGGCGTCAATCTGATCATGTATGTACTGACCGGCAGCTACAAGGATGACCAGGTGCATGTGCCGGCCTTGCTCAAGCGCCTCGGCGAGAGCGAGGACAGCGCGGCTGATCCGGACGGGCCGGCGGCTTTTCCTGAGGCACCCGAATGAACGAAGCGGTGCGGCTCGGTTTCGAACCATTTTTAGGCTGGCCACTCTTCTGGGGCCTCGCCGGGCTGACGGCGGCCGCGTGGGCGGCGTATCTGGCGCTGCGTGGGCGCGCCTGGCTGACGCGCGCGCTGGGCCTTCTGTTGCTATCGGCAGCGCTGCTGAACCCGTCCATTGTGCACGAAGAACGCGAGCCACTGCCTTCGGTGGCCGCCGTCATCCTCGACCGTTCGGAGAGCATGCAGTTCGGCGACCGGCAAGCGACCGCCGACGCCGCCTATGCCGCGCTGATCGCCCAGCTGTCGCAGGACAAGACGCTGGAAGTGCGCACACTCGAGACCAATCCGGGCGATGATGGCAGCTACCTGAACGGCGCGCTTGAGGGCCTGATGTCCGACGTGCCGCGTGACCGGATCGCGGGCGCGATTTTCATCACGGATGGCCAGATCCACGATCTTCCGGACCCGGAGCGTACGGAGGCACTGATCGGCCCCTTGCACGGCCTCATCGCGGGCGACGAAGACCAGGGTGATCGTAGTGTGCGCATCGTCAACGCCCCGAATTTCGGCATCGTCGGAGAAAGCGCAAACCTGATCGTGCGCGCGGAAGACCCACGCGGCGGAGATGTTGACCTGGAAGTGTCGCTGAACGGCGGCGTGCCGGTGCGCATCCGCGTGAAGGCGGGGCAGGACACGCCCTTGCCGGTCGAGATCGAACGGCGCGGCGAGAACATGGTCGTCATCGAGGCGGCGCCCGGGCTGCAGGAATTGACGCTGGCGAACAACCGTACCGCCATGACAATTGCGGGCGTGCGTGACCGTCTGCGCGTGTTGCTCGTCACCGGCAAGCCGAACCAGGCGGGGCGTGTCTGGCGCGACCTGCTGAAATCCGACCCGTCAGTCGATCTGGTTCACTTCACGATTTTGCGGCCGCCGTTCAAGACAGCCTTTGAACGCCCTGAGGAACTCGCGCTGATCGCGTTTCCGACGGAAGAACTGTTCGAAGAAAAGCTGACCGAGTTCGACCTGATCATCTTCGACCAGTATGAACGCCAGGGCGTCATCACGCAGGCCTACCTCGAAAACATGGCACGCTATGTGGCCGATGGCGGCGCGCTTCTGATCGTGGCGGGCGAGCAGTTCGCCGGCCCCGCAAGCCTCGCGCGCTCGCCGCTCGCCTCTGTGCTGCCCGCCTCGCCTACGGGTGTCGTCCGTACGGGGAGCTTCAAGCCAGAGCTGACCGGTCCGGGCAGGCGCCATGCCGTCACCGCGCCGCTGGATGACAGCAAGTGGGGCGAATGGATGCGCTATGTCGAAGCGGACGCTGTGGCGGGCGATGTTCTGATCAGCGGGCCTTACGGACGGCCGCTGTTGATCGTGGACCGTGTCGAGGAAGGCCGCGTCGGCATGCTCATGTCCGACCAGATCTGGCTCTGGGCGAGCGGCCATGATGGCGGCGGGCCCTTCGCTGAGCTGATCCGGCGCATGGTGCACTGGATGATGAAGGAGCCGGAACTCGAAGAGCGCCGGCTGTCGATGCAGGCCGAAAGCGGCAAGGCGAGCGTAGAGCTGCGCACGCTGCTTGACACCGCCCCGCCGCTTGAAATCGAGACGCCGGACGGCGACACGATCCGCCCTGCCTGGGTCAACAAGGGGCCGGGAAGTTTTTCCGCCGAGGCGCCGATCGACCAGTTGGGCATCTACCGGGCGCGCGCGGGCGGGCTCGAAGCGATCGCGCTGAACGGGCCCGCCAATCCCAAGGAATACGCAGACCTCACCTCGTCCACGAAGGTGATGGAGCCCGTATCGAAGGCGACCGGCGGCGGCGTGCTGCGCCTCAATAAGGCCGGCACAAACCTTCCCGAGATCCGCCGCATCGGCAATCAGCGCACGGCGGCCGGCAGTAACTGGATCGGCCTGCGCGAGCGTGATGCCTATGCCGTGCGCTCGTCCACCAGCCAACCCCTGCTGCCCGGAATCCTTGCGGCAGCCGCGCTGATTTTGATGTTGCTCCTTGCCTGGCGGCGTGAGGGCCGCTAGGCGCGCACAGCTTTCTTCAGACGACTGATCAACCAGATCAGCAGGAGCGGCGGAATGGCGGCAAAGGGTGTGACCGAGAACCAGCTGGCGTAGCCACTCATCTCTGAGCCCGTCTCCTTCTGCAAGGCTTCAACCGCGAGACCTGAAAATCCGCCGAGCAGACCGGCCACGAGCGTCATCAGGGATGACAGCAAGGCGAACTGGGCGGCGGTCGCGATGGGATTGGTGAGCCGGCTTGCCCAGGCAACCATCGCGGCATTGGCCATGCCGCCGCTGAAGCCTTCAAAGATGACCGCGCCGATCCAGACCAGCTTGTCGCCGCCGCTGAGCGCCAGGAAGGCGAAGCCGATATTGGAGACGGCCGCGAGGATTACCGCGATGGCCATGGCGGGCACGGTGCCGAAGCGCAGGCCGATCAGACCCGCAATAACCACGCCCGCCAGCGTGGCGGGAAAGCCGAAGACGGTGCGCGTGGCCGCGATCTGCGGGCCGGAAAAGCCTAGATCGATATAGAACGGTCCGACCATCGAGGTGATCAGGCCGTCCGGCACAAAGAAAAGCGCGACCAGCGGCAGGAACAGGAAGTTGGCCCGGCCATGATCCTGCCAGAACACCTTCAGCGGACGGAACAGGGCGGACAGCACGCTGGCGATTCCGGTGGCGCGGGAAAAATCCCGCGACTTGTCCGGCTCTTTGGCAAGCCAAAGTCCGGCGAGCCCGGCGATGCCGCCGATGGCGGCAAAGGCGTAGGCCATGCTCCAGCCGATGGCAGCAGACGCCGCGAGGATCGGGACGTTGCCAAGAAAATAGCCTGAGCGAAGGCCGAAGATGTAGGCAGAGGCCATCAGGTCCTGCTCTGCATCTGTCGCGCTCTCGATCCGCCAGGCATCGACCGCGATGTCCTGCGTGGCGGCAGCAAACGAGGTCAGCATCGCGAAAGCGGCGAACAGGGCGAGGCCGCCGGACGGGCCGGTCGCCGCCATGCAGAGGATGCCAACGGTCACGAAAATCTGACCAAGGAGCATCCAGGACCGGCGATGGCCAAGGCGCTTACCGATCCAGGGCAGCTGAATCCAGTCCACGAATGGTGCCCAGAGGAATTTGGTGGAGATGAAGATGCCCACCCAGCTCATGAAGCCGATGGCGCTGAGCGCCACACCTTCAGCGCGGAGCCAGAGGCCGAGCGTCACAGTGACCAGCACCGGCGGCATGCCGGTTGCGATGCCGAGGATCACGGCAAGCGCGATCTTGGGCTGGTTCAGCGAAGCCACGACTTGCCGCATCGACGCGCGGGGGCGTTGCGGCTCGTCCTGGCCGGTGACGATATCGGCCATGTTTCCTCCGGTGCCGCACATCGCGCCCGCCTCCCCTCTTGATCGGGGGAGTTGCAAACCGGGAGGACGGCGAACACCGAGATCGTGCCAGCGGCTTTCCAGATCGGCAAGCGAAAGGTCAGGGCGCGGTGACGAGACCTTCAAGCTGCGAGGCGTCGCCCGCGAGATCACACACCATCACGCGGGCCTGATCCTGCGGGCCCGGAAAGGTCAAGCGGCCGCGCGGCGCGACGACGAAGCCGACCTCGCCAAAGTAGGACGGCGCGCCGATCAGTATGGCGGCGGGCCAGCCGGCTGCCTTTCCGGCCTCCAGCGCGGCGCGCGTGACCTTCTGGCCGAGCCGTCCGCCCCGATGCTCGGGCGCCACCGCCACCGGACCGTAGAACAGCGCGCGCGTCCGCGCCGCACCAACCACCAATGGCCAAACGCGGCACACGCCTACGACCTCGCCAGTCTCAACCGCCACGCGGTTGATCTCCGGCAGCGAGGCCGAAAACTCGCGCAGCCGCTCCGCCGTCTTGGCGAAATGGCCGGGGCCAAAGGTGCGATCAAAGAGAGCTTCGATCGCATCGGCATGCAGGGCGGGGTTTTCAGAAACAATCTCGGTCATGGCGCGGGCGTCTAAGGCCCATTGCACCGGCTCGCAAGGACCGGGCGCGAATCAGACCCGGAAGCGTGCGTCGGGATCGGTCAGCAGCGCGTAGGAGACGTGATGCTTCAGCTTTTCGGTCATGTGTGCGGGATCGCCCTGCAGCGCATCCGGCGGAATCGTCTCGCCAAACGTCATCCGGATTTTCGAGCCGCGCTTGTTGAGGAGCTCATGAAAGAGCGTGATGTCGCGCAGCTCGTTGGAGAGGTCGCAGAGCAGATAGTAAAGCGCGGAATTCTGCGCCTCGAGGTTCAGCGGAACAACTGGCGCCGCTTGCTTCCTCGCGAGGCCGACGACCGTCGGGAACCAGTCTTTCTCCTGAAGACGTCCCTCAACCTTGCGGGCAAGCCGCCCGGACGGAAAAATGACCACGCATTTTTCTTCTTCAAACGCGGCTGCCGCCCGCTTGAGGGTCTCACGCGCCTTGGCGGGCGAGCGTTTGGACACCACCCACTCGACCGGAATGATGACATCCTCGAAGCGCGGATTGACGCGGATGGCGTCCGCATTGGCGAAGAAGACGATATCACTGCGCTTGCGCTTCAGGAGGCCCCACACCGCGACGCCGTCCGCGAGCCCGGTCGGGTGATTGGCGGCGACGATACAGCGGCCGGTGGCGGGCAGACGGTCAATTCCGCTGACCGACATGTCGAAGGACAGCTGGCGCGACAGCAGGTCAAACGATTCGCGCCCGTTCAGCTGGACGAGCTCGTCGGCCATCGCCCGCGCCTTGCGGTAGCCGAGCATCGAATACAGGATCGGACGGGCGACCGGCCAGGCGGCGCTGGCGCGCAGTTTCGGGCAGCGTTCCTCGATCAGCAAATCAACGATATGCGCGTCGGAGCGCGATTCTGCGCCCGCGAAGGCGGACGGCGCCAGGGATTTGGCCACGGTGGCGGCGATTTCTTCTGTCATTTGCGCCTCTTGGCCCCCTCAGCAGGCAAACGTTCCGTGTCTCAGTCAGCATAGGACGAGCCGGAAAGCGTGCAAAGGGCGGCGCGGACGGCAATTTATCCCCCAGAATTGTGAAAAGGGGCCGATTTTTTAGGTTTCGGAAAGTTTCGATTTACCAAGGCGCAAGACGCCCGTGGCATGGTGAACCCATCAAGGGGGCCAGCTTAACGCTTCAGCCCTCCAGCCAGTGTCCTGTTCGAGGTAGTTGTTGATGAAAGTTCTGTGGGTTGAAGATCATGAGCCGGTGCGCGACATGCTGGCGATTGCCGCTGACAAGGTTGCGCGCGCGCGGGTTCAGGTGGATCTCGTGATGGCGCCGACGCTTATGGCCGCCGAAACGCGCCTGCGCCTCGAGCGTTTCGACCTCGTCGTGCTTGATCTCAGCCTGCCCGACAGCATCGACCCTGATATGACGATCGCCCGCGTCGCCAACATGGGCAAATACCGGATCGCCGTCGTCTCGTCGCTGGAAGGCCGTGACCAGGCCGTCGCTTCGGCCGCCCGCTGCGGCGCCAACATCCACCCGCAAGCGGTGTTCAAGGCCAACCTGCCCTTCAACCGCTTCATCCAGCGTCCCGAGACTTTCGAAGACTTCTTCATGGAACTGATGCCGGCTGCAGGCGCCGTGCCCACGCCCCGTTCGGCTCGGGCCGCCTGATCGCCGCGCTTGCCGTCAGCAGCCTTCGATTGCTAAGCCGCCCGGGAGAAGGCTTCCGGGCGGTTTGTCGTTACGGGGCCTGAAGACCGGGATCAGACGATGGACAGCCTCTTCGCCTCGCCGGTCACGATGGGCCTGCTCGCCCTCAATGTCGTGGCCAGCATGATCGCTTTCAGCAATCAGGCCTTCATGGCGCAGAACGTCCTTTGGGTCGGGCCAATGCGCCAAAAGGGCGAGTGGTACCGGGGTCTGAGTTCTGGCTTCCTCCACGTCAACCAACTCCACCTGTTCCTGAACATGTACGGCCTGTGGATGTTCGGCCCGATCTGCGAAGGCATACTGGGCGGGCTTGGCTTTGCGATTGTCTATTTCGTCTCGCTGATCGGCGGCAGCGCCTGGGCCTATGTGCAGAATCGCAACGAACCGGACTACCGCGCGGCGGGGGCGTCCGGGGCGCTCTCCGGCATGATCCTTGCGTTCTGCCTGTTCGAGCCCTTTGCCGTCCTGCTCGCCTTCTTCGTCATCCCGATGTGGGGCATGGTGTTCGGCGTGCTCTACGTCGCCTTCAGCTATTTCTTTTCGCTGCGCGCGGACCGGATCATCGGCCATGAAGCGCACCTCGGCGGCGCGGTCGCCGGCGTGATCGCGACCCTCCTGGTGCGGCCGGAAACATTCAACGAGTTCGTCGCGCAGGCGGCTGAGCGTTTTGGTTGACCGCAGGATGGGCAGCGTCCGGTCACGGTATGACGAGCGGGTGGCCTCGGGGGAGCTGACGGGCGACGCTGCGCAGGCCGAAGCCGCCTGCCGCCTAGATGCCCTTGCGCTGGCGCTCTCCAGCCCGCCGAAGCGCAGTCTGTTCGGCAAGGCGCCGGAGGCCGTGCGCGGCATATACCTCTGGGGCGGCGTCGGGCGCGGCAAGTCGATGCTGATGGACCTGTTCTTTGCCGAGGCGAAAATTTCGCCCAAGCGGCGCGTCCACTTCCACGAATTCATGGCCGAGGTGCACGAGCGCCTCGATGTCTGGCGCAAGATGAGCGACGCAGACCGCAGGCGTTCGCCATGGCGTGTAAAGGACGCCGGCGACGACCCGATCGCCCCGGTTGCAAAGCAGGTCGCCAGCGAGGCGCACCTCCTTTGCTTCGACGAATTCCAGGTGACACAAATCGCCGATGCGATGATCCTAGGCCGATTGTTTGACGCAGTGTTCGCATACGGTGTCGCGGTGGTCGCCACGTCCAACCGAACGCCGGATGATCTGTACAAGGACGGCATCAACCGCGCGCTGTTCCTGCCCTTCATCGAGCGGCTGAAGGCGCGCTGCGACGTAGTCGAACTGGCGAGCGCGCGCGATTACCGGCTTGACCGGCTGGTCGAGGCGCCGGTCTGGTACGCGCCGCTCGGCGCGGGAAGCTCGGTCGCGCTGGACCTCGCCTGGACACGGCTGACGCTCGGGGCCGAGCCGCAGCAATGCGTGCTGACGATAAAAGGCCGGAAACTCGACGTCTCCCGTGAAGCGGCCGGCGTCGCGCGCTTCACATTCGAGGAACTCTGCGCCCGCCCGCTCGGGTCGCTCGATTACCTCGCAATCGCCGCGACCTTTCACACGGTCATCCTCGAAAACATTCCGCTGCTCACCCCGGACCGGCGCAATGAAGCGGCACGTTTCGTCAGCCTGATCGACGCGCTCTACGAGGCCCGGACCAAGCTGGTCGCCAGCGCCGCGGCAGAACCCGACCGGCTCTACCCGGACGGCGACGGCGCCTTCGAATTCCAGCGCACGGCGAGCCGCCTCTTCGAGATGCGCTCGGCGGGCTATATGGCTGAGGAACGCCGGGGCGTCACTGAGGCTTAATCCAGGTTAAAAAGGCGTTCCCGCGCCTCTTCCACACGCTTGCCCCAATTCCTATTTATGTAAAAGCGCGGTGGATCAGTTGCGCGTCCCCGGCGGCAACGTTGCTGCGAGGCAGGACTAAGGTGCCGGGGTAGTTCGAAAGCAGAGGCGGGCCGCCGAAAACGGGGCCTGCTCTCATAAGGAGGACGAAACATGGCGAATACGCCAACCAAAGCCGGATCGGTTGCCCTTAGTCCAGAACAAGGACTGAGCCGTTATCTTAGCGAGATCCGCAAGTTTCCCATGCTCGAAAAGAACGAGGAATTCATGCTGGCCCGCCAATGGCGAGACCAGGAAGACACCGAGGCCGCCGAACGGATGGTCACCTCTCACCTTCGCCTCGTAGCGAAGATTGCGATGGGCTATCGCGGCTACGGCTTGCCGATGGCGGAAGTGATTTCCGAGGGCAACGTCGGCCTCATGCAGGCGGTCAAGAAATTCGACCCCGAAAAGGGCTTCCGCCTCGCGACCTATGCGATGTGGTGGATCCGGGCTGCGATCCAGGAATACATCCTGCGCAGCTGGAGCCTCGTGAAACTTGGCACCACGGCCGCGCAGAAGAAGCTGTTCTTCAACCTGCGCCGCCTGAAAGGCGAGATGAAAGCCCTCGACGAGGGCGACCTGCGCCCCGAACAGGCCCAGCTGATCGCCGAGAAGCTGAACGTCACCGAGGCCGAAGTCTATTCGATGAACGGGCGCATGTCCGGCTCGGATGCCTCGCTCAACGTGCCGATGGGCACCGACGGCGACATGGAATGGCAGGACTGGCTGGCAGACGATGAGCCCGGAACGGCCGAGACGTTCGCCAACCGCCAGGAACTCGACAGCCGCATGGAGCTGCTGACGCGCTCGATGGAGGACCTCTCCGAGCGCGAGCGTCACATCCTGACCGAGCGCCGCCTGATCGACGAGCCGAAGACGCTGGAAGAACTCTCCGACCAGTATGGCGTGAGCCGTGAACGCATCCGCCAGATCGAAGTGCGGGCCTTCGAAAAACTGCAGAAGACGATGAAGCGCCTCGCCAAGGAACAGGGCCTGCCGGTTGGCGACTGAGGCCCCGAACCTCGTGACCATTAAAGACAGCCGCGACCCGAGGGTCGCGGCTTTTCTGTCTGTCCGGGAGCGCGACCTGACGGGCGGGCATGGCGGACGGTTCATTGCCGAAGGCAAGATCACGCTGGAAACACTGCTGACGCGCGGACGGTTCGAGGTGGAGAGCCTGTTCCTGTGCGAGACGCGGCTACAGCCTTTGGCCGGCTTGCTCACCCGCGTGCCAGCCGGTGTACCGGTCTACGTCGCGCCGCAGCGTATGATGGACGAAGTCGCGGGTTTTCCGGTACACCGGGGCGTGCTCGCGTGCGGAAAGAAAGGCGCGCCGCTGACGCCAGCCGATATTCTGCCTACGGAAGGTCCCGCGACGGCTCTGCTGCTCGCGGGCCTCTCCAACCATGACAATGTAGGCGCGTGCTTTCGCAACGCCGCCGCCTTTGGCGCGGACGCCGTACTGCTGGACGTGGAATGTTGCGACCCGCTTTACCGAAAGGCGATCCGCGTTTCGTCCGGAAGCGCCCTGTGGATGCCCTTCGCTCAAGGCGGAACGGGCGGCGATCTGATCGAAGCCGCCGAAGCACGCGGTTACGAAGTCTGGGCACTGACCCCGAGCGCGGACGCCAAGCCCCTCCCCTCGATACTTGCTCCCGCTCGCGTTGCATTACTGATGGGGGCCGAGGGGCCGGGCCTGCCCCGCGACCTGATCGCCCGCGCACGGCCCGTTCGCATTCCAATGACGGATGGTTTTGACAGCGTGAATGTCGCGACGGCCGCAGCGCTTGCACTGAGCCACGTCTTCAACTCAAGAACGTGAGCTCAGAAAATTCTCAGAATACTCTGGGGCGTTCGTTGCGCTCGACGTGCAGGCCGCACTCGGTCTTCTCCTGCCCGGCCCAGCGCCCGGCGCGCGGATTGTCCGGATCGTCCGCAGGCTGAGTGCATGGCCAGCAACCAATCGACGGATAGCCTTGCGCGACCAGCGGATGGCGCGGCAGGTTTCGCAGTTCCATGAACAGGTCCACGTCGTCCTGGTTCCAGCTGGCGAGCGGATTAACCTTATAGCGACCCGAGGCAAACTCGAAAACCGGCAGGCTCATGCGGGCGCCGCCATGGAACCGCTTGCGGCCCGTGATCCAAGCGCCATAGCCATTCAGTGCCGGCTCGAGCGGACGCACCTTGCGCAGGTCGCAGCAGGCGTCGGGATTGGCTTTCCAGAGCATGGATTTCGGATCTTCGGCGCGGCGGCTGGCTTCATGCGGCACCAGCGTGCGCACACCAGTGAGACCGAGCGTCTCGATCAGCTCGTCACGGTAATCCAGCGTCTGGGGGAAATGCATGCCGGTATCGATGAACTGGATCGGCAGCGACGGGTCCACATCGGCAATCAACGCCAGCATGACCGCGCTTTCGGCGCCGAAGCTGGACACATAGGTCAGGTCCCCCACCCATTCCCGCACGATGGCCGCGCGCAGGATCGTCTGGGCCGATGCCTGACGCAGTTCGCCATTGAGACGCACAAGACGCTCGGCAGGGTCGGCTGCCGGACTTACGATCAGGGTTTCGAATGCCATCTCAGTCATGCTCCGTGCCGCTTGCGGAAGACCGCTGCCGGGCCGCCCGCTGCAGGCTGGTAAGCCTCAGTGAACTCGGCGAGCGCTTCCAGAACCTCAGATAGGCCAGCACGGCGCGTCTCGTAAGCATCGATGCCTGAACGGTGCATGTAGAATATCTGATCGCGCAGGACATGGCCGACGGCCCGGATCTCCCCCGAATAACCGTAGCGGCGGCGAAGCAGCTGCGCCTGGCTGAAGCCGCGCCCGTCCGTGTAGCGAGGAAAATCGATCTCGATCAGCCGCAATTCGGGCAGGTAAGGCTCCAGCGCGGCCGGATCATCGACTGGCCCGAGCCGCACGCCGACCGGCAAGGGGCCGTTTTCCTGTCCCTTCTTGAGGGCCAGGAAACGGGCAAGCGATACCGATACTTGCGCACTTTCAGGCAACGCGGTGCCGTCGGCCGCAAAGATCCAGTCATTTGCGATCTGCTCGCCCCCCTTAACCAGCGGCATAAAGGGCCTCCTGAAAGGTCTGGTGGCCGAGGCGTTCCAGCGTGTCGATGAACTTCTCGGACGGCGAGGTGCGCTGGGTCCGGTAGAATTCGACGACGCGGTGAATGGCGGCCGGCACGTCTTCCGCTTTGAGCCCTGGGCCGACGATCTCGCCAAGGGCCGCCTTCTCGTCGGCGCGCCCGCCGAGGAGTATCTGGTAGAATTCCTCCCCCTTCTTGTCGACGCCGAGGATGCCGATATGGCCCACATGATGGTGGCCGCAGGCATTGATGCAGCCGGAGACGTTTATGTGCAGCTTACCGATATCCTCCTCATAGGCGGGATCGGCGAAGACTTTCTGGACGGCCAAGGCCACCGGGATCGAACGGGCATTGGCGAGGTTGCAATAGTCGAGCCCCGGGCAGACGATCATGTCGGTGATCCGGCTCTCGTTTGCCGCGCCGAGACCGGCCGCGCCGAGCGCCTTGTACACCTCCGGAAGGTCGTCCAGCGCGACATGAGGCAGGATCAGGTTCTGCGCATGGCTGACGCGGACATCTCCGTACCCGTACTTTTCGGCGAGGTCAGCGACCAGCAGCATCTGCGTGTCCGTCGCATCCCCCGGCGCCGCGCCGAGGGGCTTCAGGCTGACCGTGACAGAGGTGTAGCCGGCGACCTTGTGCGGGTGCAGATTGGCGCGGGTCCAGCGGGCGAAGGAAGGATCGGCCGCCTTGGCCGCTTCCAGCTGTTTGGAAAGCGCGGGCTTCGGCGCGAGCGCCGGCGGCTCGAAGTATGCGTGAATGCGAGCCACTTCTTCGGCGGGCAGATCAACTTTCTCGTTGGCCCGCTGTGCTGCAAACTCTTCCTCGACCTGCCGGATGTACTCTGCCTCGCCAAGCTCCGAGACGAGGATCTTGATCCGCGCCTTGTACTTGTTGTCGCGCCGTCCATAGCGGTTATAGACCCGCATGATCGCCTCAAGGTAATCGAGGATCTGCGTCTCCGGCACGAACGGGTTCACCAGCGCGGCGATGTGCGGTGTGCGCCCCTGGCCGCCGCCAACGTGCACTTCAAAGCCGGTGACGCCGTCCTTTTGCCGGATATGTAAGCCGACATCATGCACGCGGATCGCGGCGCGGTCGTGTTCAGCGGCGGTCACCGCAATCTTGAACTTGCGCGGCAGGAACGCGAATTCCGGATGGAACGTGCTCCACTGCCGGATGATCTCGCACCAGGCGCGGGGATCGACGACTTCATCTTGCGCAGCGCCCGCGAAATGATCCGTGGTTGTATTGCGGATACAGTTGCCCGAGGTCTGGATGGCATGCATCTCGACCTCTGCAAGTTTCTCCAGAACTTCAGGGATATCCTTCAGAGCCACCCAGTTAAACTGGATGTTCTGGCGCGTCGTGAAATGGCCGAACCCGCGGTCATAGTTGCGGGCGATTTCCGCGAGGCGGCGCAACTGGCGGGGCGAAAGCTGGCCGTAGGGAATCGCGATGCGCAGCATGTAGGCATGCAGCTGGAGGTACACGCCGTTCTGCAGCCGCAGCGGCTTGAACTCGTCTTCCGTCAACGCGCCGGAAAGCCGCCGCTCGACCTGGCCGCGAAACTGGGCCACCCGCTCGGCGACGAGGCGGGCGTCAAACTGATCATATCTATACATGCGTGACCTCATGCAGGTGCGGCAGGCCGAGTTCAAGCTCGCAGCGCGAGACCCAGGCATGCACCGCAGGAAACTCGGTCAGGTCAAAGCCGCCTTCGTGTGACAGACGCGTGTAGGCCAGCAGCGCAATGTCGGCGAGCGTGATCGCCGCGCCGCCCGCAATGAAATCGCTGGAGATCAGTGCCATCTCCATTCGGCCCAGCGCGCGGCGGCCCCTGGCCAAAAGGTCGGCATCAATCGCATCGTCGGACTTCTTGAGGTAATGCTTCTGGAAGCGGCGCACCGCGATGGTCGGCTCGTGCGAGTACTGTTCCCAGAACATCCATTCCAGCATCTTGGCGCTCTCAAAGGCATCTTGCGGTACGAGGTCAGACCCTTCGGCGAAGTGCAGGATGATCGCGTTCGACTGGGAGAGTGTCCGGCCATCATCAAACTGTACGACTGGAACCTGCCCGAAGGGGTTGAGCGCCAGGAACGCGTCGGTGCGCGTCTCGCCCTTCAGGATATCGGTCTCGATCCATTCATGGGCAAAGCCGAGCCGCTCGGCCACCCATTTCACTTTCAGGCAATTGCCCGAGACGCTGTCGCCAAAGATGCGGATCATGCCGCGCCGCCGAAGGACAGCGTGGGTTCCGCGCGCATGGATTCCCGCAAGGTCTCGCGCCCCGCAATCTTGCCGTCGGCAGTGACTTCCATGAAGTAGGGATCGGTTACGGTCGCTTCTTGCTTCAGCGCGGCCACCAGCCGTGCCTCGGCTTCATCGCCGGTAAAGACGCCCAGAAGACCCGCCTCTTCCGTCCAAGAACCATCGGCGCGCAGCCAGACGGAGCGGCCCGTGGCCGTAGCCCAGCCGGTCACGGCCTTGGGCGTCTCGGGCTTCAGTTTGGGGCGAACGGAACTCATGGCGGGGTTACTCCTCAATGGCCAGGGCTGCGAGGCGCGGCGGCGCCGCAGCCTCCGCTGGCAGGAAATGGCTAATCTGGACGCTGCTGAGCGGAATGCCGGCCACTTCGCCGATGATCAGGAGCGCCGGACCGGTGATGCCTTCCTCAAGAATCAGGGACGGCAACTCCGAAAGCTCACCATAGACGCGCACTTCCTCCGGGCGCGTCCCATTCTCGATCACCGCAATCGGCGTGCGCGGACTACGTCCTGCGGCGATCAACCGGTCGGCGATCGCTGGCGCGGTATCAACACCCATGAACACGACAACGGTCTGCGCCGGGCGCGCCAGAGCGGTCCAGTCAAGATCCGGCACACAGCCTGCCTTGGCATGGCCGGTGACGAAGGTCAGCGTCTGGGCATGGTCGCGGTGTGTCAGGGGCACGCCGGCCGAGGCGGCACATCCGAGGGCGGAGGAGATGCCCGGCACGACATGCACGGCAATACCTGCCGCACGCACTGCTTCCAGCTCTTCGCCGCCGCGTCCGAAAATGAACGGGTCCCCGCCCTTCAGGCGGACAACGCGCAATCCTTCGCGCGCCGACGCGATCAGACGGTCATGTATCTCCGTCTGTGGAACAGAATGGTCACCCTTGGACTTGCCGACGGGAATGCGCGCCGCATCGCGGCGAATGAGGTCCAGGATGCCGGGGCCGACGAGCCGGTCAAAGTAAACTACGTCGGCTTCCTGCAGCAGACGGAGCGCCTTGAGCGTCAAGAGCTCCGGATCTCCGGGCCCTGCCCCGACGATATGCACGACACCATATGCGCGGGCGCTGGCATGGGCTTCGGACTTCAGCATCGCTTCAGCCTTCTCAAGATCGCCCGCGTAGGCAGCTTCAGCAGCAGGCCCCGTCAGCGCGCGTTCCCAGAAGAGGCGGCGGGCGGACTTGTCCGGAATGGCTTCGGACACGAACGGCCGGAGGCGCCGGGCCAGTGCGGCCAGTTCGCCGATGCGGGCCGGCAGCAGCGCTTCTAGCTTCGTGCGCACAGCCTTGGCGAGGACGGGCGCCGCGCCGCCCGAGGCGACGGCGGCGACGATCTCGCCCCGGTCGAGGATCGAGGGGACCGTAAAGTCGCAGGAGTCCGGTTGGTCCACAACATTCACGGGGATGTTGCGCGCGCGCACCGCCGCCAGGGCGGCCGCACGCAATGCCTCGTCCGTCTCGGCGATAATTGCGAGGCGGGCGCCCTGCAGCTTTGTCTCCGTACCGTACCGGTCCGCAAAGATCACGCGGCCCGCAAATTCGGCTGCCAGGGACATGTCGGCAAATCCGCCGATTAGGACCAGTTCGGCGGGAGACGTGACCAGCAGGCGGAGTTTCCGCGCCGCCTCATCTCCGTCCCCGAACACCACGATCCGGGCGCCTTCGAGATTAAAGAATGCCGGGAACTGGCGCATCAGGCGCAACTTTCTCGTTTAGCGGTTCTGGAAGGACGATCCAGCAAACCTCCTTGACGCCCCTGCAGCAACCGGCAACCCCTAAGTCTATCTTTTAGAGAAACTATCCATGTCCGAGCCCACAGACCGCCTTCCCCCCTTAAACGCTCTCAGGGCATTTGAAGCCGCCGCACGCCGCCTTTCCTTTACACAGGCCGCGGAGGAATTGAACGTCACGCCGGGTGCAATTTCGCAGCAGATCCGGCAGCTGGAAGACTTTGCCGGTACGCCGCTGTTCAAGCGCACGGGCCGTTCCGTTCTGCTGACAGACGCGGCGCAGGCGAGCCTGCCGCTCGTGCGCGAGGCATTCGAACGCATCTCCGAGGCTGGCCGGATCATGCAGGCGCCTGCCCGAAAGGGACGCGTGATGGTGTCCTGCGCGCCGTCCTTTGCAGCCAAGTGGCTGGCGCCGCGTCTGGAAAAATTCCATCGCTTCAACGAAGGCACCGAGGCCTGGATCTCGGCGGATATGTCACTCACCGATTTCAACACGGCCGACGCCGACCTCGCGATCCGCTATGGCCGGGGCAATTATGACGGCCTGAAATCCGAGAAGCTGCTCGATGAGACCGTCCTGCCGGTCTGCTCGCCCCGCCTTCTCGAAGGGCCGGACGCGATCCGCAAACCGGAAGACCTGCAGCATCACACGCTGCTGCATGACGAAAGCTCGGAGAACGACCCGTCCTGCCCCGACTGGGCGAGCTGGCTGCGCGCGCATGGTGTCACCGGCGTCGACGGCACCAAGGGTCCCCGTTTCAATCAGGGCATCCTCGTCATCGAGTCGGCGGCCGCCGGCCGGGGCGTAGCCCTCGCCAAGCAGGCCATCGCAGCCAATGACATCGCCGCGGGGCGCCTCGCCGCGCCGTTCGCGAATGGCTCGATCCCGATCGATTTCGGATATTGGCTCGTCTGGCCCAAGGGCCGGCATCTCTCGGCCGATGTGCGCGCCTTCATCAAATGGATCAAGGATGAGGCCGCCGATAGCGAGATCATCGGCGTCTGAAAATTCAGAGCGCCGCGTCCACCAGCAGGAAAGCGGCAAGGCGCGCGCTGGCATTGCGGCTGGTGCTTTGCGTTTGCGCGAGTGCGACGAGCGCATCGGCTTTCTCGAGCTCGGCAAATCGCCGCGCCATACCCATCAGCTTCGCATCACTGCGAAGACGGTGTGAGACGCGCTCGACTTCCTTGCGCGCCTGATCGCGGATTGCATCCCGGCGGGACGCGTTGCTCTTCTGGTTGGCCGCCGCAATCTTTTTCTTTGACCGCGGACGGAAGACCTCGCCAAGCGGAATACCGACGGATTCGAGCCGGGAAACCATGGTTTCGGCAATGTCCTCGCGGTCGTCATCGACATCGCCGGCTTCTTCGCGCGTGATGTCGAAAATGATGTCGCGCAGCGCAGAGCCGTTGGCGCCGCCTCCGGGAAGGTGATCACTCGCGCGCCGGCGCGGCGCTGTACCCGGCGCGACGGGTGGATCTTCGTGCCGCCGGCGAAGCATCAGCGGCTCGCCTTCGCGCGCAGAAGTCTCGCGGCCGAGCAGGAGCGGGACATCGTCCGTATGCGGCGCGACGGTGGCGGCAATCACCGCGTCGGCGCTGACCTCAAAGAGATCATCGTCCAGGAAACCGCGGCTCGGAGCCATGCCGGCCGGCTCGCCACCATTGCCATTTATATGCACGGCCGCGTGACCAGTGCCGTTCGCATAGACGGGCGTGTGAGCAGAGGTCGCGTGACCGTTCGAGTATTCAGACGGCGGCGCTGAAATGCCCGGACGGATAGGCGCGGCCGGCAGGACCGGAGCCGATTCAGGCGGCGCGATGCCCATGCGGCGATCAAGGTTTTCGCCTTCGATCCGGGCGGCGTAGCTGGCCGTACGCAGGGCGTAGGCGGCCTGCTCGCCCGCCTCGCGCAGGCGCGTGAGCGCGCGCGTGGCTTCCTCGGCGGCGCCGCGCGTGGTCGCATGGATTTCGGCATTGGCCTGCCGGGCGCCTTCGATCGCTGTGGCGACCGCGCCCTTGAGCGCTTCGCCGGTTGTGGAGGCGGCGGAGGCGGCCACTTCACTTGCGCGCACGGCGGCGTCGACAGTGCGGCGGGATTGTTCGAGCTTGTCCTCGACACGCGTGATCGCGAACGTCAGCGTTTCGGTACGGGTTGCGGCTTCGCGGGCGAGGCCGTCCAGCGCTTCGAGGCGCCGGGTCAGATCCTCTCCTGCTCGCCCCATGGAGCCGAGCCGGGCTTCAAGCGCAGTGTCTGCGCGTCCGACTTCATCGCTGGCCTGCCGCGCTGCGGAAACCATCAGTTGGGCCTGGCGCGGAATGGCTTCGCTCATCGTGCTGATCTGCCCGCGCAGTTCCCGGGCGAGCCCTTCGAGCGCCTGGCGCTCGGCCGCGAGCCGGACCGAGAGGTCGCGGGCGTTGTCAGAGGTCGCATAAGAGACTGATTCCAGGCGCAGGCGTTCGTCGTTGATTTCGCCGGCCATCTCTCGCATGGCCGCCATAGCCTGTTCCATCGCGCGGTCGATTTCGGTGGCGGCCTGTTTCATCTGCTCGGCAAAGGCGATGCCCTCGGTGCCGGCCTCACGGGCGGGCGACATGAGGCGCGACGCCGCTTCCAGCACGAGCGCATTGGCTGCGGCGGCGCGGCGGTTGGAGCGCGCCATGAAACCGGCCATGAGGATCAGACCGGCGGGGATGATCGCAGCAATACCTGCTGCCGCAAGGATCAACGGGGAAAACTGTGCCGCGAGGGCCGGGCCACTGAGCGCGAAAAAGCCAAGACCCAGACCGCCGATCCAGAGCCCGGCAAGTACGGCCGACGACGCAACCATCCAACCGCCGCCATTCTGAGCCATCTCATAGTTCTGAGACGCACGATCACGCGCAAGGTTGTCCCGGCCCGAGGAGCGCAAGGAAGAGTCGACGTTCATGACAGATGTATATCGCGGCTTGCAGTCTGCTGCGAGCGCAGTTTGCACGGCGCCGGATTAAGGCTTGGCAGGGAAATCAGTTGAAGACGGCGAGGGTGTAGGTCTGCTCACCCGGCTTTTCGTCCTTGTCGGTTGCCTCCGGAGCGAACTCCAGACCGATCCAGCCAAGGATCGCGGCCAGCACCACATTGCGGATTACGATCAGCAGATCAGTCATGTCATGGTCCCCGGACGGCAATGAGGCAGTTTCCTGACCCTCAAGACATCTCGTACAAGAATTGAGCCTTTTCGACAATCGATAAAGCGTGAATTTTTTGCGCCTTTGGCTTCGTTAACAGGATGCTAATCTGCGCCCGTCAGGGTTTGAGGGTAAACCTGACCTTCTGGATGCGCCCGTCATGTCCGAGCTTCGCCCACCGCTGCCCGTGCTGGACCGCGACCACCTGTCGGCGATGACAAGTGGAGACACCGACCTCGCCATTGAGGTGATCGGCCTGTTTCAGCACCAGGCGCAGCTCTGGTCACGCCTGCTCGACCCCCGCCTCGAGCGGCGCGAATGGTCGGACGCCGCGCACAGCATCAAGGGCGCGAGCCTTGGCATTGGGGCGCTCAAGCTGGCCGCAGCCTGCGAGCGAGCCGAACGAGCGGGCCGAAGCGCCGACGTGCCAAGCCCGGCGCTCGCGGCCGTCCTGCTCGGCGATGTGAAGGATGCGCTCGGCGAAACGCTTGAGGAAGCCGCGCGGGCGGCTTACGACTTGACGTCGGCGGGACGGCGCAGCGCGTCGTAGCTTCCAAACTCATAGGCGATGCAGCGGTCGATCAGCAAACGCCAGACCGGCTCGGCAATGGCAGGCGAGAGGCCGTGTTTCGGGCATTCAGCTTTCACCTTCGCAACCACATCCTCGATCCGGGCCCGGTCATGGACGATCGCGCGGTCGCCCTTGATCCTGGCGGCGGCGTCCATGAAGGACTGCCGCTCGGCAATGATCTCGACCAGCAACCGGTCAATCCGGTCGATCTCGTAGCGCACATCGGTCATAGAAGTGGCTGTTTCGGCCGTATGGCGGCGCTCGTCGCTGGTATAAGTCGTCATGGGGCTGCCGCCTGTTTTGCCGTTCTGCCGCGATATATTGGCGCCGCTCCCCGCGCAAGGGACAGGGCGCGTCGCCGCAGCGCGGGCCTATCGCCTTGGGAGGCCAAGTTGCTTGTGCAGCTTCGCCAGAAATCCCGGCACATTACCCCGGGCAAAGTAGCCCCACGGAACGGCCGCGGGCGCCGCAAGGCCGGTGAGGTGGTGCTTCAGACGCGGACGGTCAACAAACGCGACGAACAGGACGGCGAACTGGTTGCAGGCAAAATGGGCTTCGGCCGCGGAGAGTGCAGGGCCGGTTTTCAGGAGATCGCGGAAGCGGTCATCGAGATCGGCCAGGGATTGCCGGAAAGCCGATGTGACCGATTTTGCCTTGAACGCCGCGGCGGCCCCCGGCGCCTCGTTCATGCCGCTTTCGTAGAGCCATTCCTCGATGCAGGCCCGCGCCTTCAGGGCGAGGAAGGCTGCGTTCGGTGCCCGCGCGATCGCGGCATCGGCAACGGCGTGCATCTCGTCCACGCTGCCATGCCATTTCGGCGCCAGATAGTTCAGCCGGGCGAGGGCTGCGAGGACGTTGGGTTCGCCCGTCGCGTCCAGATCGCGAAAAACCGCCTCTATGCCGCCTTCAACGCCGCGCGCCAGCATTTCTGCACGTATACGGAAGGCATGCACGGCGCTGTCCTGCGGCGTGAGGCGTGCCGCCTCGTCCAGCGCCGCGTGTGCCTCGTCCGCCATGTCGTACATATTGAAGGCTTGGGCATCGCTCGTCTGGTCCGCCGTGGCGAAGCCGCGCAGGCGGTGTGCCCAGACATATCGCAAGCCTCCCTCGATGGCGGCCAGCGACGGGTGGCCGCCCCTCGCTGGCAGAGCGGTTCCAATATCGCTCAGAAGACCGAGGCCATCGAGAAAATGTACACGGTCAGCCGGGGGCAGACCGGCATATAGCCTGCCAAGGGCAGCGCCGTTGCCAGCTTTCAGAAGCGTCAGGCCCTGTGAAACAAAGGCATTACCTTCCGCAACATCAAAGGCGGGCGCCTTGTTATTGAACAAGCCAAACAGGGTCAGGATCCCGACTGCGCTTCAAGCTTGTCCTGCGTTTTCGTCTCGAAATCGCTGGCGTCGTGGCGTTCTCGTAGCTGGTTTTCCGGCTTGCCATTTGTGGAGTTGACCATCCGGCCACGCTTCACCGCCGGGCGCTCGCCGATCTGCTTGGTCCAGCGCAGGACGTTCTTGTATTCGTGGACCGAGAGGAACTCACCCGCGTTGTAGACGACGCCAAGCACCACCGCGCCATACCAGGGCCAGATCGCCATGTCCGCGATCGAATACTCATCGCCGGCCATGTATTCGTTCTCTGCAAGATGGCGGTCAAGCACGTCCAGCTGCCGCTTCACTTCCATGGCATACCGGTCGATGGCGTATTCGATCTTGATGGGAGCATAGGCATAAAAGTGCCCGAAACCGCCGCCGAGCAGCGGGGCAGACCCCATCTGCCAGAACAGCCAGGAAATCGCCTCGGCGTGCTTGCGCGGATCCTTGGGCAGGAATTCGCCGAACTTCTCGGCGAGATACATCAGGATCGAGGCTGATTCGAAAACGCGTTGTGGCGGGCTGACCGAATGGTCCATCAGGGCCGGGATCTTGGAGTTCGGGTTGGCGGAAACGAAGCCGGAGGAGAACTGTGTGCCCTCCATGATGTTGATCAGCCAAGCGTCATACTCAGCCCCTTTGTGGCCCTTGGCGAGGAGTTCCTCAAGGAGAATGGTGACCTTCACGCCATTTGGTGTGCCAAGCGAGTACAGCTGCAGCGGATGCTTGCCGACCGGCAGGTCCTTGTCATGGGTCGGGCCGGCGATGGGGCGGTTGATAGCCGCAAAGCGACCGGCGCTTTCCTTGTTCCAGGTCCAGACCTTGGACGGTACGTATTCCTTGTCGGTCATCTTGCGTCTCCCGCGTTGATCGCTCTGGCGCCTAAGGTCTGGCGTTCCGCATAAAATACAAGAGGAAGCTGCGCTGAAGTGACCCTTCAGCCCAGCTCCCTGAGGAAATCATGGGCCCTAGACTTCCAGCAGCATCCGGTTCGGATCTTCCAGTGCTTCCTTGACGCGCACGAGGAAGGTCACCGCTTCCTTGCCGTCGACAATGCGGTGGTCGTAGCTGAGGGCGAGATACATCATCGGGCGGATGACGATCTGTCCGGCGCGAACGATCGGGCGGTCCTCGATCCGGTGCATGCCGAGCACGCCGGATTGGGGCGGATTGAGAATCGGCGTGGACATCAGCGAGCCGTAGATGCCACCATTCGAGATTGTGAAAGTGCCGCCCTGCAGGTCACCGATGGTGAGCGCGCCGTCGCGGGCCTTCTTGCCGAGAGCGGCGATTTCCTTTTCGACATCGGCGAGCGACATCGAATCTGTACCGCGCACGACCGGGACGACGAGCCCCTTGTCGGTGCCTACCGCAACGCCGATGTCGTAGTAATTCTTGTAGATGATGTCCTGGCCGTCGATCTCGGCATTGACGGCGGGGACTTCCTTCAAGGCGCTGGTCACGGCCTTCACGAAGAAACCCATGAAGCCGAGCTTGATGCCGTGATGGGCGACGAAAGCGTCCTGGTGCGCCTTACGCAGGTTCATGATGGCCGACATGTCGACATCATTGAACGTCGTCAGCATCGCAGCCGAATCCTGCGCCTCCTTGAGGCGGCGGGCGATGGTCTGACGCAGACGCGTCATCCGTACACGTTCTTCAAGCGGGCCGGTCTCGCGCGGCGGGCGCAGCTGGGTATCGGGCATGGCAGGCACTTTCGGCTGGTTCACATAGGCAAGGGCGTCGGCTTTGGTCGCGCGGCCATCACGGCCGGACCCGGGAATGGCCGCGGGCGAGACATTCGCCTCGGCGGCAATGCGGCGCACGGAGGGGGCCACCGGGCGATCTGTGCTGGTTGCCGGTGCAGCGGCCGCTTTCGGTGGCGGAGGGGGCGCAGGTGCTGTCTGTGCAGGCGCAGCGCCAGCCGCGCCGATGCGCGCGATCACCGATCCCGGCGCCACGCTGGCGCCTGGCAGGACCAGTAACTCCAGGATCACGCCGTCTGCCGGCGACGGCACTTCAAGGGCCACCTTGTCGGTTTCGATCTCGGCAATGGTCTCGTCCTTCGACACCTTGTCGCCGACCTTCTTGCTGAAGGAGGCGATGGTGCCTTCGGCGACGCTTTCGCCCATCACCGGAACTTTTACATCTGTGACACCTCCCGCGGGCGATGGCGCAGGCGCGGCAGCAGGTGCCGCAGCCGCCGGCGCAGCCTGAACAGGCGCGGGCGCCGCGGGCGGCTTGGCAACAGTCGCCCCTGCCCCATTGATCCGCCCAAGGAGGGCTCCGATGCCAACCGTCTCACCTTCGGGCACAGAGATATCCGAAAGCACGCCGTCTTCGCTGGCGGAGACTTCGACCGAAACCTTGTCGGTTTCAAGTTCGACCAGCACATCATCTTTCTTGACAGTGTCGCCCTTGGCTTTCAGCCACCGGCCGACCGTGGCTTCGGTAACGCTTTCGCCGAGTGTGGGCACAACAATGTCTGACATGGGTTCAGGGTCCGGAGAGATTGAAGGAGGGATCAGGGCGTAACGTTGCGGTCATCGACGGGGTCAGGTGACAGCGCAGTGCGAATGAGGCTGGCTTGCTCGGCCTGGTGCTTCGACAGAAGCCCCGTGGCGGTGGCCGCGCTAGGCGGACGGCCCGAATAGCGCGGACGCGGCTGCTTGACGCCAGCCTGGCCCGCACACCATTCGATCTCGTCACGGATGAAAGTCCAGCCGCCCATATTGCCGGGCTCTTCCTGGCACCAGATGATCTCCGCCTGCGTGAACCGCTTGAGTTCGGTGACCAGCGACTTGCGCGGCACCGGATAGAACTGTTCGATGCGCAGGAGATAGATATCGTCCGCGCCCGAGGCTTCGCGCGCTTCGAATAGGTCATAATAGACCTTGCCCGAGCAGAGCACGACGCGCCGGATTTTCTTGTCGGGAACGAGCTTGACCTTGCCTTCGCGGCCGGGTGTTTCCGCGTCATCCCAGAGGATGCGGTGGAAGGTCGACTTGGCATTCATGTCGTCGAAGGTCGACGTGGCCAGCTTATGGCGCAGCAGCGACTTGGGCGTCATGATCACGAGCGGCTTGCGGAACTCGCGGTGGATCTGGCGGCGCAGGGCATGGAAGTAGTTCGACGGCGTCGTCAGGTTGCAGACCTGCATGTTGTCTTCCGCACACATCTGCAGGAAGCGCTCAAGACGGGCTGAGGAATGCTCCGGGCCCTGACCTTCATAGCCATGCGGCAGCAGCATTACGAGGCCGGACATGCGCAGCCACTTGCGCTCCGCGCTCGATATGAACTGGTCGAAGTAAACCTGCGCACCGTTGCAGAAGTCTCCGAACTGGGCCTCCCAGAGGGTCAGCGTATTCGGGTCGGCCAGCGAGTAGCCGTATTCATAACCAAGCACGGCCTCTTCGGACAGCAGCGAATCAATCACTTCATATGGCGCTTGCTTGGGGCCGACGAAGTTCAGCGGTGTGTGGCGGTCACCCGTTGTCTGGTCGATCAGGTGGCTGTGGCGCTGGACGAATGTACCGCGCCCGCAGTCCTGGCCGGACAGGCGGACCGGGAAGCCTTCATCGAGGAGGCTGGCAAACGCCAGGTGCTCGGCGCCGCCCCAGTCGATGTCCTTGCCCGTCTCGTAGCTCTCGCGGCGGCGCGCGATCACCCGCTCCACGGTCTTGTGCATGTCGAGCTTGGGCGGCACGCGGGTAATCAGGTCGCCGAGTTCTTTCAGTCTTGCCTTCGCAACACCAGTCTTGCCGCGCCGGTCATCATCGATCGGCAGGCTGAAGCCTGACCAGTGACCTTCGAGCCAGTCAGCCTTGTTGGCCTTGAGATCCTTGGCCGCAGTGAAAGCCTGTTCGAGGAAGGCTTCGAAGGCCTTCACTTGCCCATCCACTTCGGCTGCGGTCATCAGGCCCTCGGCCACGAGCCGCTTTCCATAGAGTTCGCGCGTGGATGGAAGATCGCGGATCACGCGGTACATCACCGGCTGCGTCATCGTCGGGTCATCGCCCTCGTTATGACCAAAGCGGCGATAGCAGAACATGTCGATGACGACATCCTTCGCGAATTTCTGCCGGTATTCGGTCGCCACCTTCGCGGCATACACGACGGCTTCCGGGTCATCGCCATTGACGTGGAAGATCGGCGCCTGAACGGCGAGCGCTACATCCGACGGATAGGGCGAGGAGCGTGAGTACATCGGGCTCGTCGTGAAGCCGATCTGGTTGTTGACAATGAAATGGATCGTGCCGCCGGTGCGGTAGCCCTGAAGGCCCGACAGCGCGAAACACTCGGCCACCACACCCTGCCCTGCGAACGCGGCATCGCCGTGCAGCAGAAGCGGCATCTTGGTCGAACGGTCGAGTTTGGCTTTTTCGCGCGCTTCGATGAACTGCTTGGCGCGCGTGCGGCCGAGCACGACGGGGTTGACCGCCTCGAGGTGCGAGGGGTTGGCGCTCATGGTCAGGTGGACCGTGTTGCCGTCAAACTCGCGGTCGGAAGAGGCGCCGAGGTGATATTTCACATCGCCCGAGCCAAACTCGCCGACGCCTTGCGTCGAGCCGCCCTGGAACTCGTGGAAAATCTTGTCATAGCCCTTGCCCATCACGGCGGCGAGCATGTTGAGACGGCCGCGGTGCGGCATGCCGACGACGATCTCGTTCACGCCGAGCGCGCCGCCGCGCTTGATGATCTGCTCCAGCGCCGGCACGGCCGCTTCGCCGCCATCAAGGCCGAAACGCTTGGTGCCCGGGAAGCGCTTGTGCAGGAAACGCTCGAACGTCTCGGCTTCGATCAGCTTGCGGAGGATGGCGAACTTGCCTTCGCGTGTGAACGCGACGCCCTTGTCCGGGCCTTCGATGCGTTCCTGCAGCCAGGCTTTCTCGGCCGGGTCGGAGATATGCATGAACTCGATGCCGATCGTCGAGCAATAGGTGCGCTTGAGGATTTCGAGCATGGTGTTGATCGAAGCGCGCTCAAGACCGAGCACGTTATCGATGAAGATCGGGCGGTCGCGGTCTTCCGGCTTGAAGCCGTAGGTCGCGGGGTCCAGTTCCGGCTGGTCGCCGAAGCTCGAGAGGCGCAGCGGGTCCAGCTGGGCCGCCAGGTGGCCCCGGATCCGGTAAGCACGGATCATCATCAGCGCGCGGATAGAATCGGTGACAGCCTGGGAAATGTCGGCTGGCGGCGCTGCCGGGGCAATCGCCTTGATCTTCTTTTCGATCTTCGGCTCGAGCAGCGCCCAGTTGCCGTCAAAGGCGGCAACCTGGTCGTCGCTCTTCGCTTTCGGCCAGCCCTCGCGCTTCCAGCTTGCGCCTTCGGCGTTCTGGACGGCGGTTGCGCCGTCATCCCCAAGCTCGGCGAAGAAGGCGCGCCAGCTTTCGGGAACGGAGGCCGGATCCTTGGCATAGGACGCCTGCATCTGCTCGATCCAGAGGGCGGAAGCCCCGTAGAGGAACGCGGTTTCCAGCATCGCCGAGTTGCCGGAGCTGCGCGGGCCGTTCACCGGGCTGCCATCGTCTGCCATCGAAATTCAATCCTTCCAGAGCCTGCGGCCCCCGGGTGAGATTGTCGGGGGTCTTCCGTTTCCGTTTGCACCCCGCAGCGCATATGCGCACGCTGCGGGTCTATCAGCCGGGCTGTTCTAGCCCTTCAAGACTTCGACCAAGGTCGTACCGAGCCGCGCCGGGCTTGGGCTTACACGGATTCCCGCAGCTTCCATCGCCGCAATCTTTGACTCCGCATCGCCTTTTCCGCCAGATACGATTGCCCCAGCATGGCCCATCGTACGGCCCTTCGGCGCCGTACGGCCTGCGATGAAGCCCGCCATCGGCTTTCTGCGGCCGCGTTTGGCCTCGTCGATCAGGAACTGCGCAGCCTCTTCTTCTGCCGAGCCGCCGATCTCGCCGATCATGATGATCGATTTCGTCTCGTCATCCGCCAGGAACATTTCAAGCATGTCGATGAACTCGGTGCCCTTGACCGGGTCGCCGCCGATGCCGACCGCCGTCGTCTGGCCGAGCCCCGCATTGGTGGTCTGGAAGACCGCCTCGTAGGTCAACGTGCCGGAGCGCGAGACGATGCCGACCGAGCCCTGCTTGAAGATGGAACCCGGCATGATGCCGATCTTGCACTCGTTGGCCGTGATGATACCCGGGCAGTTCGGCCCGATCAGACGCGATTTCGATTTCTTGAGCTTCGCCTTGACGCGGACCATGTCCATGACGGGCACGCCCTCAGTGATGCAGACGATCAGCGGGATTTCCGCGTCGATGGCTTCCTCGATGGCGGCTGCGGCGCCAGCGGGCGGCACATAGACCACAGATGCCGTCGCGCCGGTATTGGCCTTACCCTCGGCGACCGACGTGAAGATCGGCAGCTGCTTGCCATTTGCCGCCGTCCACATCTCACCGCCCTTCTTGGGGTTGATGCCGCCGACCATCTGCGTGCCATAGTATTCCAGCGCCTGACTTGTATGGAACGAGCCGGTGTTACCGGTCATGCCTTGCGTGAGAACCTTGGTATTCCTGTCGATCAGAATGGACATGACGCGTTATCCCCGCACCGCTTTGACAATTTTCTGGGCGGCATCGTCGAGATCGTCTGCCGGGATGACGTTCAGGCCGCTTTCGCGGATGATCTTCTTGCCGAGATCTACGTTCGTGCCTTCGAGGCGCACGACGAGCGGCACGGCGAGGTTGGTTTCCTTAACGGCCGCGATCACGCCTTCGGCGATGACATCGCATTTCATGATGCCGCCGAAGATGTTCACGAGGATGCCCTTCACGTTCGGGTCCTTCATGATGATCTTGAAGGCAGCCGCCACCTTCTCCTTGCCGGCGCCGCCGCCGACATCGCAGAAGTTCGCAGGCTCTTCGCCGTAAAGCTTGATGATATCCATAGTCGCCATCGCGAGGCCAGCGCCGTTGACCATGCAGCCGATCGTGCCATCGAGCGCGATATAGGCGAGGTCCCATTCCGCCGCTTCGAGTTCCTTGGCGTCCTGCTCGGTTTCATCCTTCAGGGCCGCGACATCCGGGTGGCGGAAGATCGCGTTGCCGTCGAACGAGACTTTTGCATCGAGCACGCGCAGGTGGCCGTCCTTCATCACGATCAGGGGGTTCACCTCCAGCATCGCCATGTCCTTCTCGGTGAAGGCCTTGTAGAGGAGCGGGAAGAGCTTGAGCCCGTCTTCGGCGGCCGTGCCCGTGAGGTGCAGCGCGGCGTTGAGCTTCTCGGCGTCGGCCTTAGTCACGCCCACCAGCGGATCGATCTGAACGGTGAGGATTTTCTCCGGCGTGTCGTGCGCGACCGCTTCGATATCCATGCCGCCTTCTGTCGAGACCACAAAGGCCACGTTCGAGGTCGAACGGTCTACGAGGATCGAGAGGTAGAGTTCCTTTTCGATATCGGCGCCGTCTTCCACGTAGAGCCGGTTCACCTGCTTGCCGGCGGCAGAGGTCTGCGCCGTCACAAGGTGTTTACCCAGCATCGCCTCGGCGTGCGTCTTCACGTCTTCCTTGTTGAAAGCGAGGCGGACGCCGCCCTTTTCGCCGGCTTCCTTCTCGATGAATTTGCCCTTGCCGCGACCGCCGGCATGGATCTGGCTCTTCACGACCCACAGGGGACCGGGGAGTGTATCGACCGCTTTCTGCACGTCCGCCAGCGATAGGACAGGCACGCCTTCTGCAACCGGCGCACCGAAGGACTTCAGCAGCGCCTTGGCCTGGTATTCGTGAATGTTCATGGAGTTTTCCCTGTTGGATGCGAGGTCTGGTCGCCCTTCGCCAGTTTGTCATCCCTATGGTTCGCGCCGCTGTATACCAGTCGCCGCAGGCGCGGCAACAGTCTGAGTATCAATTCACGAACCCAGAGAGACGGCTTGCCGTAAAGACACCTCCCACGCGAGCGATCGGCGCCTCAGTCTCGCGCTACACGAATACAGCACATGGCGTTGAACCCTGTCACGTTTGCCCCGCTTCCCGGATCTCCGGACTGGCGAGCGGAGCCGCTGTCGCCTCAGCCGGCATGAACGGGGCCGGGGCGGCAGGAACAGGGGCCGGGCGCACGCGGCTGCGGACGAGCATGATGCCGGCCAGAACGAAAAGGCCCAAGGCGGCGAGGCCGAACAAGGCCTGCGGCCCGCCGAGGCTCATGGCGACGCCCGACAGGATCGGGCCGGCCACTGAACCCGCCGCCCACACAAACAGGATGCCGCTCATCACCTGCGGAATCCGCCCGGGTCCGGCGCGGTCGATCGCGTGGGCCGCGCACACGCCGTAGAACGAGAAGGCGCCCGCGCCCCACAGGCAAAGTAAGAGGAGCACGACCGGTTCGCTGAACCAGATGGCCCCGACAGCCAGAGCCGCCGCCGCCGCGCCCGAAAACAATGAAAGGCCCGCGACCACGAGGCGCCGCTCCACCCGGTCGGAAATCCGCCCGGCCGGCCATTGCACCAGCAGCGCGCCCGCGGTGGCCGCGGCCGCAGCCAGGGCCGCCGCCCCGGTCCCGCTCCCGCCAATGGCGAATGTACTGGTCCAGGTCGGCAAAAGGGCCAGCGTGCCGGTGTTGAGAAGCCCGGAGAGGAAACACCCCGTCACCGCAGACGGGGCGAGGCGGAACAGGTCGAGCGGACGCATGACCTCGCGGGCCGGCGGCGCCGGCTCCTCCTGCCGGGTGAGGCACAAGGTGGCGAGTGATAGGCAGAGCAGGATCGATACCCAGCTCAGCCCGCGTGGATCGAGCGCAGACATCCCAAAGGCGAGGAACGGGGCGAGCAGTCCGGCGATCCGGGACAGGAAGTAATAGAACCCCATCATGTCGCCTCGCCGGTTTATCGGCACGGCCTGCCCCAGCCAGCTTTCGGCGCTCGCAAACAACAGGCCGAAGCCGACGCCCTGCAGCACCCGCGCTGCGCCCCAGGCGGCGATGCCGGGCACCATGCCCATTAGCAGCGCGCAAACGGCCGTAATCGCGGCGGCAATCGCATAGAGGCGGATGGTGCCATAGCGGCCGAGCAAGGCCGGGCCGGCCCAGGCCCCGGCCATGAAGCCGGCCGAGTAGATCGCACCGATCAGTCCTGTGAGCGCTTCACCCGCCTTGAGTTCCGTCAGCCCGACCGGTGTGATCACACCAAGAAAACTTGCTGCCGCCTGCATGAGGCAGATCGCAAGGATCAGCGTGATGACATTCCTGTAGCCTGACATGCGCGTCCTGCGTCAGCGGAACGAGGTGGTCGCCTGCCGGACCGTCTCTCCTGTGTTCGACCTGACCTCAAGGCTGACCGTTCCGGCGGCCCAGTCGATGCCGATGGCGCCGAAATTCTCGGGCGGATAGCCTTCGCCGATCTGCGCCTTGTCCATCTCGGTTGTGGTCTCGGCGAACGACAGGTTCATCGACGACGCGGTCAGCTCATAGGCCGGATAGGGAAGTGCTGCCTCGTCCTTGTAGAGGAAGGCCGTGTGGCGATCGCCCGACACGAACACGACGCCCTTGGCCCGGGTTTCGCGAACAAGATGGAACAGGCGCGCCCGCTCTTTCGGCAGTGTGGCCCAGGCCTCAAAACCATGGCCGTCGGTCGCCATTACCTGGATCGAGGAGACGATCAGGCGAACGTCGGCCGGATCCTGCAGCCGGTTTTCCAGCCAGGTCCACTGGTCATTGCCCAGCATGTCCTGCTCGGGATCGGCGGAGGGAATGTAGCGTTCCTTGCCCTTCTTGTTCCATTCGTCTGTGGGCGTCAGGTCGGAGCGGAAAAAGCGCGTGTCGAGCACGATGACCTGAGTGCGTTTGCCTTCCGGTCCAAATGTGCGGGCGTAATAGGTGCCGGGATAAGCGCCGACATCCTTGTCATCGAGACCCCAGAAGCGCTCGTGAATGCGCTCGGCCAGCCGCTTGAAAACAAACCCTTTGCCGGCATCATTGGCGCCGTAATCATGGTCATCCCAGGCGACCATCATCGGGAACTTTGCGCGCACCGCCTTGAAATCATCCCGGGCCGCAAGGTCGCGGAAGCTCGCGCGCAGCTCGTCCAGTTCAGGCTGGTTGTTGATGTTCGCGGGTCCGTCCTTGTCGCCGTACACATTGTCACCGATCATCAGGAACAGATCAGCCTGTTGAGCTGCAATCGTGCGCAGCGTGGCGCTTTCGCCCTTTTCCTCGTCGAGGCAGGAGCCGACCAGAATGCGCGTGAGCACGGTATCGGCTGCCGGAAGCGCAGGACCTTTCGGCGCATGGGGGTAAAAGTCTTTTGGCAGCGACCGGTAATAGGGTTCCAGCGCATCTTCCGCGCTTTTTGGCGCAAACGCTTCGCCGATGAGCGGGATCTCCGCCGGAGACTGACAGGCCGCAAGCAGCGCCAGAGCCGCGATTGCCGTGATGTTTTTCATGATTAGCCTCCTTAACGTCCCTGTATGTTGAGGAGGCTTGTATCGGGCTTCTGCAACAGCCGTAAGGCTTGGTTAAAAATCAGGTCGTGAAGAAGATGTCCCACATCAGGCGGCCCGGCAGGAATGTGAACAGGCCGGCGATCAGCATGCCGCCCGTGAAAACGCCGGTCATCGCCTGACGGTGCGACCTGATGTTTCCCTTGCGCGCCGCCGCAATACCGATCGGCAAGACGATCAGCGTCCAGGCCGACAAGGCATGAATGAGGCTGAAATAGCTGCCGACCGGACCGAACAGCATGAAAGAGCTGATGGCCGTCGTCGCCATGGCAACCACCCAGCCATAGCCCAGCACCCGGTGAAGGGTGTTACCCTTGATGCCCGCCATCAGGGCAAAGCCCACCGTGAACGCGGTGATCGCTGCGGCCACGTGGACTTTGACCATGGCGGGCGCGGCCAGGAGGGGTGTCAGATCCAGCCGGAAGTGCACCGGCGGCATCTGCTGAAGGATCAGCCAGCTCACCATGCCAAAGGCGACGGCGCCAATGGCGAGGTTGATCTTGTTGACGTTGGCCTTGCGCCAGGCCCAGAGGGAAAACCGTGGGCGGGCCGAAAGGTGGGCTTCAAGGGTGGTCATCGGTGTGGACTCTCCAGAGGTTATGGACGGGTAGTGGACGGCTTACCGACCGGCCCGTCCCTCCTCGCAGGCTACCCTGCAGCCCGCCACGGGAACTACGTGTTCGGGCTGGAATCCTTCGCGAAATGACACCATTGTCGTTCGCGAAGCGTCAAATGCAGGGGTGATTCAGGTGACTTCCCAGTTGCGAAGCCTGCTGCAGAACGCGGCCCTGGTCATCGTGCTGGCCGGCACGTTCACCTGGTTCGGAATCTACGGCGTCACGGGGCCGCTGTGGCTGCGATATTCTATGTGGCTGATCACGATCGGCACCGGGACGGCCTCGTCCGCCTTCATCATCCCGTTCATCTTCGGCACCCGCTTCGAGCCGTGGCCGTTGCCTTTGAGGATTGCAGCTGGCGCGGCCTTGATCGCCATCCCGGTTACCATTGCCCTTTATGCCTATGCAGCCGTGCTAGGGGGGCGCGATGTCGTTCGCGGCGCTACCCGTGCAATATCTCTACGTCTTCGCGGTCTGCCTCGTCATGGTGGTGGGGGGGTATGTTCTAGCCCTCGCCTCCCAGAAGCCGGTGGGATCGTCCGACCTTACGGCGCCCGACGCCGCGCGCGCGTTTCTGGCGCGCCTCCCCCTCAAATTCCGGCAAGCCGAACTCCAAGCCATCTCATCGGAAGACCATTACCTGCGCGTGCATACCAATCTTGGCGAGGAACTTGTGCTGATGCGGCTTGCCGATGCGATCCGTGAGCTGGAGGGAGCTGGCGGTTTGCAGGTGCACCGGTCCTGGTGGGTTTCCAAGGCGGCGGTGCGGGACGTCAAACGCGAGGGCGGCCGGGTCTCGCTCGTGCTGGCGTCCGGCAAGCTGGCGCCAGTGTCGCGAACGTTTCAGGCAGACGCAAAGGCGGCTGCGCTGCTCTAGGCCGCAGCGCCTTTCTCCACCAGCGCTGGCCCCAGCAATTGTTTGACGAATTCGACATGGCCGCGCAGGCGGTAAAGGTCGTCCGTGTAGGAAAGCGGCACGTCCAGCTGGCCGATATCGGCTTGTAGCTGCTCCAGCCGGCTGATGACGGAGACACGGGGATCGCCCGGCGGAGTCGAGCGGCCTTCCTCTTCCAGCGCGCGCAGGTCCTTGTACCAGATGTAGATCCGGCGCCGAACGCGCCAGCGATAGATCGGCGGAGCGGCGCGCACGAGCGGGAAAGCCAGGGTCAGAAGCGGAATCGCGAGCACCCAGGCCCGGTCGAGGAAGTTTGCAACACTGAACGGAAAGTACCGTCTCAAGAAGGACGGGCCATCGCGGTAGAACCGCATGGTTTGGGAGCTGACGGGCAAATCGGCGTTCTGGACATTCGGGAACCGCCCGGCCGGCGCAAAGAGGCTGCGTTCGGCGTGGATCGCGGTCGCGGCATCGAGCAGTACCGCTTCGATCGCCGGGTGGATATCGCTGCGCACGGCGAGTTGGGCGACGGCGGCCGACAGAGGCACATCCCGCGCCGGAATGTCGCCGCCGACATCGGCGATGCCGCGCAGAAGCGTTACCGAAGACAGACCATCGGTTCGCCGCGCGATGGCTTCGGCGCGGTCGAACGCGAGCAGCCGGATGCCTTCGGCTCGCAAAAGCGACTGGACGTAAGGCGCTTGCGGCGAGGCTGCGAATGCTGCGGCGTCGAGTTCACCATTGCGAAGGGCTGCTTCTGCGTCAGGGCTTGCCAGCGCCGCGCGGGCGCTGTTGGACCAGTCCCCGCCATACTCGGCCTGCAGGATGGTCGCCAGCGCGCGCGTCCCAGAGCCTTCGGGTCCGATGGAGACCCGTAAACTCTTCAGGTCACCGAAGTCTTCAACAGTCAGATCTGACCGGACGAAGACCCAGAACGGCTCCTCGAACAGGCCGCCCAGCGAGCGCAGCTGCCTGCGTTCGGTAATGCCGGAAAGCCCGCCTTGCACCAGCGCGACATCAATGAAGTCATGTTCCAGCAGCCGAAGATTGTCGATCGAGCCCGCGGTATCGACGAGTTCCACTTCGACGCCCTGTTCGGCGAGCAGGCGCTGATAACGTTCGGCATAGGCATGATACGCGCCGCCCTGCGCCCCTGCTCCGAACCGGATTTTCTTCGGCGGCGCCGGATCCATCAGGAACAGGGTCAGGATGAACCCCGCCAGAGCGATCAGGATCACCGGCCCGTAGATGCGCCACATCCCCCCGTTTGGCATTGATCCTGTCTCCTGCGCAGCCGCCATTCCTTAATGCGGTTGAGGTGCCGGCGGCAACGGACAAGAAATTCGCCGGTCAGGTGATCCAGTTGCAGCGCGCGGCGTAGGAGAGACGAGTATTCGGGCGGCGCCGCAACGGCCTGCCTCTTCAAAGCCCGGATATTCACCAGGCCCCGGCGGTTCCTCCCCCCCCTGAACGCCGGGGCCTGCCTACCCCCCCGCGTCCGTCATCAGGCTTTGTGGTACGGCGTGCCCGCCAGGATGGTCATCGCGCGGTAAATTTGCTCGGCCAGCATCGCGCGCACGAGCCGGTGCGGCCAGGTCTGGACGCCGAAGGCCAGCGCGGCGGGGAACTTGCGGCGAACGTCGTTACTGTAGCCCTCCGCGCCGCCGATCAGGAAAACAGCGTCGCGCTGGCCCTCATCGCGCCAGCGGGAGAGCCTTGCGGCGAGTTGCCGGGAGGTGAGATTGTCGCCGCCCTCATCCAGGCGCAGGCAAAGCGCGCCGTCCGGCACTTTTGCAATCAGGCGGGCGCCTTCGGCCTCAAGGCCATTGCCGCTGGCAACTTCATGCTCGTCGGGGCCGCGGTAGCCGAGTTGCCGGGCGAGCGGCAAGGCGCGGGCGAGATAGTCATCGGTGAGGCTGCGCTCGGGGCCGTCTTTCAGGCGCCCCACCCCGACAATCTGCAGCCGCATGGATCAGGACGCGCGGACCCGGTGCGGGGCCTGGTCGGACATCCAGATTTTTTCGAGATTGTAGAACTCGCGCACTTCCGGGCGGAACAGGTGCACGATCACGTCGCCTGTGTCGATCAGCACCCAGTCCGCATTGGCCATGCCTTCAACGCTGGCCGGGCGGCCGGTCAGGCGTTTTGCTTCCTGCGCGACATGGTCGGCGAGCGCGGCCACGTGCCGTCCGGAACGGCCCGACGCAATGATCATGAAATCGGCGAGAGAGGATTTGCCCTGAAGCTCGATGAAGGCCAGATCTTCGGCCTTGTCGTCTTCGAGGACCTTCGAGAGCGATTCGGCAAGCAGCCTGATATCTGCAAGCGACACGGTCTTGGGGGGCTCAACCCGGCTTGTGGCGGATGACAGGGCAACGGCTCCTTATGCTGCGTCGTCCATTCAATACCATGAAGGCGCCTCAGCAACCAGCAAAAAGGCGCAGCGCCCGGCCCGCGCCGCCCGGCGTTCACTTCCTGTACAGGGTTTCATTTGAAGGATGCCCGAGTTTCGCCCCATCTGTTGTATAATGAATGCGCATCTCCAATGAACTTCAGGAAAACTCCCATGCGTGCTGCTTTTGTGCCTGCCTGCCTGTTGGCAGCCCTGTCCTTGTCCGGCTGCGCCGCCGCCGTTCTCGGCACCGCGGGCGCCGTTGGCCTGACATCGGTGCAGGAAAAAACGATAGGCGAGGCCATCGACGATGCGACCACCTCGAACGAGATCAAGGCCAAGCTGCTGAACCACGGCGCCAGGTTTGCAGAAGTGGACGTGGAAGTGGCCAATGGCCTCGTCCTCTTGTCTGGCCGGGTGAATGAGCCGGCCGACCGCACCTACGCCGAAGGCGTTGCCTGGAGTTCCTCGCGAACGATGGATGTCGCGAACGAAATCCGCATCGAGCCGCCTGGCGGCTTTATGTCGAACGTGTCTGACGAGATCATTACGGGGCGTGTCCGCGCCCGCCTGATCGGTTCATCCAGCGTCCGGAGCGTCAACATCAACATCGAGACCTATGGCGGTGTGGTCTACCTGATGGGTTTTGCGCGCGATACAGACGAAGTGCGGGCGGCAGCGGAGGAGGCGAGCGTGGTCGGCGGCGTCAAGCAGGTGGTCTCCTATGTGCGCGTTCGCGACACGGCCGCGCGGCAAGCCGCGCCGATCACGACCGAAGCATCGCCCCCCACTTATCAACCGGCTCCAGAGGCTGCATATACGACGGAGCCGATGCCCGAACTTTCGGGCGCGAGTTACGACACAGGAAGCCGCTGAACACCGCGTGCCTTCCGAAAGGACGGGGGCATTTCACGGCGTGACACTGCGCATAGCCATTCAGATGGACCCGCTTGAGCGGGTTAACATTGACGGCGATACAACTTTCGCCCTCGCCGAGACCGCACAGGCCCGCGGCCATGAGATTTTCGTTTATGGCCCGGGCGATCTTGCCTGGAGCGAGGGACGCGTCACGGCCCGCGTTCGCCCTGCCCGCGTGCAACGCGTGCGTGAGACGCCGGGCGTATTCGCAGAGCCGCGCACGCTGGACCTCGCAAAGGATGCCGACGTCATCCTGATGCGGCAGGATCCGCCGTTCGACATGGGTTACATCACGGCGTGCCACTTGCTGGAGGAAGTCTCCGCCCAGACACTGGTGCTGAACGATCCGGCCGGTGTGCGCTCCAGCCCTGAAAAGATCTTTCCGCTGATGTTTCCGGATATCATGCCGCCCACGCTTGTAACCCGCGATCGGAGCGTGATCGATGCGTTCCGAGAAAAACACCGCGATATCATCGTCAAGCCGCTCTACGGGCATGGCGGCGCCGGCGTGTTCAGGCTGACGCAGGAGGATTCAAACCTTGATTCCCTGCTGGAACTGTTCCTCGGCCGGTCTGGCGAGCCCGTGATGGTGCAAGCCTTCCTTCCTGCCGTGGCCGACGGCGACAAGCGTGTCATCCTGATCGACGGCGAGCCGGTCGGCGCGATCAACCGCAAGCCGAAAGCGGGACAGGTGCGCTCCAATCTTGTCGTTGGCGGCACCGCCGAGGCGACGGAGCTGTCGGCCGCTGACAAACACATCTGCGCGCGCATCGGGCCGGAACTGAAACGGCGCGGACTGATCCTGACCGGAATCGATGTGATTGGCGGGCGCCTGACCGAGGTCAATGTCACATCACCGACGGGCCTGCAGGCCCTGAAGCGGTTGTCGGGCATTGATGCGACAGCCAAATTCTGGGACGTTGTGGAAACCAAGCTTGCAGCCCGATCGCTGGAGCATCATGCTTAAGGAATGCCGATGAAACCGATCTCTTTCCTGGTTCTAGCCGCGCTGGCCGGTCTGGGCACTGCGTGCTCCGCCACCATTTCGGGCGCCTCGGCTGAGGCCGCGCCCGCCGAGGAAATCATCCAGACCGCCGGGGCCGGCTCAGAGGTTGAAGGCACGCTGAACCTGAACATCGGGCGCGGCGCAAGCGAGCCGGCACGGCCGATCGTCAGCAGCGAGTCTGTCGGCGCGACCGGCGGACTGATCGTTGCGCCCGGCGGATCCGGCGGAAACTTTGAAGGCGTCGCCGACCTTGGGGTGGATATCCAGATCGCGCCCGAGACGGTCCTTGAGACGCCGGCTGCAAAGTCTGACGAAGATGAAGTCGTCCGCCTGCCGCAGCAAGACTGACGCGTCAGCCCGACAGAGCCTCAGCGTTCATCCAATCCGAGCAGACCTTGACCGCAGCCGGGAGCAAGTCCGGGCGCTCGATGTAGTAATGATCCGCCCCCTGAATATCATGGTAGACCTTGCGGCTGTGACCAACGGCCTCAAACAGCCTGCGGGCATGGCTCGGCGTGCAGGCGAGATCGGCGGTGTTGTTGATCACGAGGACGGGGCAGGAAATACGCCCGGCATTGCCGAGACCGTCCGCATGCGTTGTGTCATGGCCCCATTGGGAGAGCCAGGAGCGCAAGGTGGTGAAGCGCGCGAGGCCAACCGGGCCGTCATTGGCGATACGGGGCTCACCGAGATAACAGGTGGAGGGCCGGCGGTCTGACGGCTCCTGGGCGGGGTCGGTCCAGCAGACGTTCGACATGGTGCCATGCACAGTGAAGGCGCGCTCGGCGTTCACGTCGCCCTTGCGGCGCAAGTCGTCCAGAGTGTCCCTCACCCAAGCCGTGATGCGGCGGTTGCGGGCGAGCTGCGCTGCGCGGAACCTTGCAACGAATTCGTCCGTGTAGGGAGGCTGCGCCGGGCAGGCGAGGTCGTAGATGTTGAGGGCCCGATCGCGGTCGAAGGGACGGGTCTCATCCGTGATCGAGGGGTCTATCCATTCGGTCAGTGTGATCGCACGGCTGACATGCGCGGCGAGCAGCATGATACCGTCCGCAGGCGGCAGCGCCTTTTTCGTCAAATCATAAGCATCATCCGCGGGTGTGTGGGTTATCGTGGGATGCTCCGCCTGATCTTGGTAGAAGAGTGACATGGATCCGCCGCCGGACCAGCCTCCGAGGATAACGCGCGTGTAGCCAAGGCGGCTGCGCGCATGCTCAAGGCACGCGCCGAGATCGGCGATGCACTTCTCCATGATCAGCGCGGTGTCGTTTCCCCGGTAACGCGTGTTGGCATAGATGACGTGGTGGCCCGCCCGGGCGAGCGCCGATACCAGTGGCAGGAAGGCGCCGCCGCCGATCGGGTGGGTGAAGACGATGACGCTGCTGGCCTTCGTGCCCGCCGGATAGATGCGCATGCATTCGACGGCGACATTGTCCCCTGCCCCGCCATAGACGTCCTTGAAGCTCGACGGGTCCTTGTGGATGACGAGATAGGGTTGCCGGATGATTTGCGTTGCGCCAGCCATGATGCGTGCCTCCTTGCCCCTTTTGGTTATGGGGTGCACATTATGGGCGAGAACGGCCCTGTCCATGTGGCCGCGGCGTCAAGGGAGGAACGCGCCATGATCAAGGCGAACGGCATTCATCACATAGCGATCATGGCAGCGGATATACGCGAGCATATCGCGTTCTTCTCGGACGTGATGGGCTTCCAGCTTTCGGCGCTGTTCGACATGCACGGCGTGCCGGGCGGCGTGCACGCATTCCTGCATATGGACGACCATTCCTATTTCTCGGTGGTGCAGTTGCCGGCAGTGAAGGATATCCCGATCCAGCTTGGCGTGACCCATGCGGGCACCGGCGCGGGCCCCTCTGCCCCCGGAACGATGCAGCACCTCGCCTTCCGGGTCGATACCTTGGACGATCTGCTTGCAATCCGCGACCGGATCCGCACCAAGGGCGTCAACGTGATCGGCCCGCTCGACCATGCGATGTGCCACTCGATTTATTTTGCCGGGCCGGACCAGATGACCCTGGAAGTCGCCTGCTCGACCCTGCCGATCGATCCGCGCGCCTGGATTGACCCGGCCGTCGTTGCAAAGGTTGGCATCACGCCTGCAGAGCTCGAAACCTTTACCCACCCGGACCCTTATGCAGGCGAAGGCGGCGCGGTGAAACAGCCGCCCTACGATCCGGCGAAACCGCATCAGGCCTATCCGGAGCCGATGTACAAGGCGATGATCGCGGCGCCCGATGATGTGATCCTCAAGACCACGAAGTTCGAACCACCGGTCAAAGTTCTGAACTGACGCGGACCGGGCGCACGCTGGCGGACACCTGCGTGGCAGAAACCGGGTGCAGGGAGTGGTTGGCCTGCAGATTGCAGTAAAAGGCGCTGTCATTCCGTCTCGTGGTCGCCGGAGGCCCATCAACCATGCCGAAAACCGACACATCGCCTGCCCATGAGGCGCGCAAGCCGACCGATGCCGACCGGTTTGTAGGCCAGCGCCTGCGTCAGGGCCGCCGCGAACTCGGCCTCACGCAGGAAGCGCTCGCCGCGCTGCTCGGCGTGACGTTCCAGCAGATCCAGAAATACGAAGCTGGCCATAGCCGCATGTCGGCAGGGCGCCTCCTTGAAATCGCGCAGGCACTCGGGCGCCCGATCGGCTGGTTCTACGAGCCCTTCGAGATTGCCGAGAATGCCGACGGCGCCCGCGGCCGCGACCTGCAGGCGCATGACCTCAAACGGGACGCGCGCCGTCTCGTTGAGGAAATCGGCGATGTCGAGAGCCTTCAGGCGGCGGTCCGTATTCTGGAAGCGCTTGCCCTGAAGCCGCGCTGAAGCCGCTTCAGGCTTTTCCTTTTCAGGCTTTTCCTTTTCCCATGGCCTTGAGATCGTAAAGCGCCGCCAGTGCGTCGCGCGGCGTCATCGCGTCCGGGTCGAGGGCGTCCAGCGCAGCCAGCGTTGCCTCGGCCTCGGGCGGAAGTTCGGGGATAGTTTCCGCGGGAACGGATGCGAATAACGGCAGGCTTTCCGCCGTCTTCGGTCCAGCCTCCAGCTGCTTGAGTATCTGGCCGGCGCGTTGGACGGCGCTGCGTGGCAAGCCGGCGAGCCGGGCGACCTGGACGCCGTAAGACCGGTCGGCCGGCCCGGGCTGCACTTCATGCAGGAAGATCAGGCCCTGCTTCCATTCCTGTGCCCTTAGGCTCGCATTGGCGGCGCCCGGCAGTTCGGCCGCCAGCGCGGTCAGCTCGTGATAGTGCGTGGCGAAGACAGCGCGGCAGCGGGTCTGTTCGTGCAGGTGCTCAACGGCCGCCCAGGCGATGGCAAGGCCGTCCCAGGTCGACGTTCCCCGGCCCACTTCATCAAGGATCACGAAGCTGCTCGCGCTCGCCTGATTCAGGATCGCGGCGGTCTCGACCATTTCGACCATGAAAGTGGACCGCCCGCGCGAGAGATCGTCCGAAGCACCGACGCGCGAGAAGACCCGGTCAGCGAGACCGAGCCGCATCGAAGCCGCTGGCACGAAACAACCGGCCTGCGCGAGAATGACCGCGAGCGCGGCCTGGCGCAGGTAGGTGGACTTGCCCGCCATGTTGGGGCCGGTGACGAGCAGGAAACGCGGCGCAGCCTGGCCCGCCGCATCGAGGCTGAGGTCGTTGGCGGTAAAGCCCTTCCCATCGCGGCGCAGCGCGGCTTCCACGACCGGATGGCGCAGCCCCTTCGCCTCGAACACGGGCTCTGTTTCGATGACCGGACGCGACGCGCCCGCTTCGGCCGCCCAGACGGCATTGCCTGCAGCGACATCGATTTCCGCCAGCGCCGCCGCCACAGCAGCGAGCGAGGCGCTTTCAGCAGAAACCCGCGCGCAAAATCCTTCGAACACGGCGAGCTCGAGCGCCTTGGCTTCTTCCTCGGCGCGGCTGATCCGGCCTGCCAGTTCGGCAAGTTCCGTCGTCGAGAACCGGACGGCGCCGGCCATCGTCTGGCGGTGGATGAAGTCGTTCGCAAGCGGCGGCTTCAACATGGGATCGGCGAGGCGCGCTGGCACCTCGATGAAGTAGCCGAGGACGTTGTTGAACTTGACCTTCAGCGCATTGATACCGGTGGCTTCGGCGTATCGGCCCTGCATCTCGGCGATCACCCGGCGGCTGCCATCACGCAGCCGGCGGACATCGTCGAGCGCCGGATCCCAACCCGGGGCGACGAAACCGCCTTCGCGGGCAAGCAGCGGCGGCGTCTCCACGAGAGCGGCTGACAAATCCGCAGCGAGCGCCTGAAGCCCGGCCCAATCCGCGAGGCTCAGCACACGCGCGGCGGCGCTGAGGCGTTGCAGCAGGTTTGCGCCCGATGCCATCAGGATCGCAGCCGTTTGCATTCCGGAATTCAGGGCGCGCGCCAGCCCGTGGAGATCGCGCGGGCCGCCCCGGCCAAGCGCGAGGCGCATGCAGGCCCGCTCGAGGTCTGGCGCGGCTTTGAGCGCTGCCCGAACATCGGCGAGCGCGGTGCGCTCGGAGGCAAAGAAGCCCACCGCGTCAAGCCGGGCTTCAATCTGGAGACGATTGCGGGACGGGCGCGAGAGGTGGGAAGCCAGCAAGCGCGCCCCGGGGGCCGTGACCGTCCGGTCGATCGCCGCGAGCAGCGTGCCCTCACGACCACGTGCATAGGAACGGTCAATCTCAAGACTGGCGCGAGTGGCTGGATCGATCAGCAGGGAGCCGCCCGGTTCTGCCCGGCGCGGCACGGCGAGGCGTGCCGGGCGGCCGGCCTGAGTGAGCTTTACGTAGTCAAGCAGCAGACCTGCTGCTGCGAGTTCCGGCTTGGAGAAGGTGCCGAGGCCTTCGAGTGCGGCGACGCCAAAAGCTTCCTTCAGCAGGGCCTCGCCGGCCTTGGGCGTACCGGTCCGGGCGGGGCGTTCGGTGATGGGCGCCGTCACCATCTCCCGCAGGCCCGGGAGGGCGGAACGTTCCCGGTCGGCGTCGGAGACCAGCAGTTCGCTGAGGGGCCAGGCGAGCAGCGCGTCACCGATCCGGGCGGGCTCCAGCGCCATCAACTCAAACAGGCCGGTGGACACGTCGCACACGGCCAGCGCCGCCTCGCCCTGCCCGGTGAACGCAAGGGCGGCCAGAGCCTGGCCTTGCCGGGCAGGCAGGAGGGTGTCTTCTGTCAGGGTGCCGGGCGTGACAACGCGCACGATTTCGCGGCGGACGATGGATTTCGAGCCGCGCTTGCGGGCATCGGCCGGGCTTTCGGTCTGCTCGCACACCGCGACCCGGCAGCCGGCCTTGATCAGGCGGGCGAGGTAGCCGTCGGCCGCGTGATATGGGACGCCCGCCATCGGGATCGGCGCGCCGTCATGTTCGCCGCGGGCCGTCAGTGTGATGTCCAGAATCCTGGCAGCGATGACGGCATCGTCAAAGAACAGCTCGTAGAAATCGCCCATCCGGAAAAACAGGAGCGCGTCCGGCTGGGCTGCCTTGATGGCTAAGTATTGCGCCATGAAGGGCGTCGGCTCGGACGCAGCAGCCGCAGAGGGCGGGGGTTTCGGGGCGGTGTCCGGCATGCGCCCACGCTAGCCCGGGCCGGGAGATTCGCAAAGCCGGAGGGGCCGTCTGTGCGGATTTGGCTGTTGGCAGCCGCACCGGCGCGGCCTAGACGGGTGCATCGCCATTCCAACTGATACAGAGCCCCCATGACCACCCAGCGCCCGAGCTTCACCGATCAGGAAGCCCTCGATTTCCACTCGCACCCGACGGCGGGCAAAATCTCGATGAATCCGACGAAGCCGATGAGCACGCAGCGTGACTTGTCGCTGGCATATAGCCCCGGCGTGGCCGTCCCGGTTCTGGCGATCGCAGAGAATGCCGACCGCGCCTATGACTATACATCCAAGGGCAACCTCGTCGCCGTGATTTCGAACGGCACGGCCATCCTGGGCCTTGGAAACCTTGGCCCGATGGCTTCCAAGCCGGTGATGGAAGGCAAGGCGGTCCTGTTCAAGCGCTTCGCCGATATCGACAGTTTTGATATTGAGGTGAATACGACGGACGCGGAAGATTTCATCCGTACCGTGCGTAACATTGGCGCGACCTGGGGCGGCATCAACCTCGAAGACATCTCAGCGCCCGACTGTTTCATCATCGAGAGCCGGCTACGCGAGGAACTCGACATTCCGGTCTTCCATGACGACCAGCATGGCACGGCAATCATCGCAGCAGCAGGCCTGATCAACGCCTGCCACATCACCGGGCGAAAACTCTCGGACGTGAAGGTCGCGATTTCGGGCGCTGGCGCGGCGGGCCTTTCCGTTGCAGGCCTCATCCGTCACCTCGGCGTGAAGGGCGAGAATATCCTGCTCTGCGATACCGCCGGCGTCGTCTATGAAGGCCGCACCCAGAAGATGGACCAGTTCAAGTCGGCTTTCGCAGTCAAGACTGCCAAGCGTACCCTGTCCGAAGCAATGGCGGGCGCAGACGTCTTCCTCGGCCTGTCGGTAAAGGGCGCGGTGACGAAGGACATGGTCAAGTCAATGGCCGAAAACCCGATCATCTTCGCAATGGCAAACCCAGATCCGGAAATCACGCCAGAAGATATCAAATCCGTGCGTGACGATGCCATCATCGCCACCGGCCGGTCGGACTATCCCAACCAGGTCAATAACGTCCTCGGCTTTCCCTATATCTTCCGCGGGGCGCTGGATGTCCGGGCACGGAGCATCAATGAAGAGATGAAGGTCGCCGCAGCGCGCGCGCTCGCCGAACTGGCGCGCGAAGACGTGCCGGACGAAGTCGCCGCCGCCTACCACGGCGCCCGGCCGAGCTTCGGACGTGACTACATCATCCCGTCGCCGTTTGACCCCCGCCTGATCAGTTTCGTGCCGCCGCTGGTGGCGCAGGCCGCCATGGATACCGGCGTTGCGCGCAAGCAGATCGCCGATATGGACGCCTACCGCCGCAGTCTCGTGCGCCGGGCCGATCCTGCCGCCGGGTTCCTGCAAGGCGTGCAGGCGCGCTGCCGCGATGTCAAACGCCGGATCGTCTTCGCCGAGGGCGAAGAAGCGGCCGTCGTGCGCGCGGCCTGGAGCTTCAAGAACCAGGGTCTCGGCCACCCGATCCTGATCGGGCGCGAAGCGCAGGTGGTCGAGATGATGGAGCAGATGGGCGTGCCTGCCGGCTCGCTCGACATCATCAACGCGCGCCTGTCCGACAACAATCCGGTCTATGTCGACCTTCTCTACAAGCGCCTGCAGCGCAAGGGTTACCTGAAGCGCGACGTACAGCGCCTCGTGAACCAGGACCGCAACGTGTTCGGCTGCTGCATGCTGAAGAACGGCGACGCCGATGGCATGGTGACGGGCGTGACCCGGAGCTATGATGCCGCGCTGACCGATTCACGCCTCGTGCTCGACCCGATCCCCGGACAGGCCGTGATCGGCATGTCGATGGTGATCAATCTCGGCAAGACCATCTTCATCGCCGATACAAGCGTCAACGAGCTGCCGGATGGCCAGACGCTCGCCGGCATTTCACTGGAAGCCGTCCGCGCTGTGCGCAGCATGGGCTTCACCCCGCGCGTCGCGTTCCTGTCCTATTCCACGTTCGGCAACCCGATGGGCGAGCGTGCCGACAAGGTGCGCGAAGCGGTGGCCATCCTCGACCGTACACCGGGCATCGATTTTGAGTACGAAGGCGACATGAACGCCGACGTGGCCCTCAATCCGAACCTGCGCCTGCAATATCCGTTCTCTCGCCTGACCGGCCCCGCCAATGTGCTGATCATGCCGGCGATCCATTCGGCGTCGATTGCGACGAACCTGCTCGAACAGATGAGCCGCTCGATCGTGATCGGCCCGATGCTGCTTGGTCTTGAAAAGCCGGTGCAGATTGCCTCACTCGGCGCAACCGTGGGCGACATCGTGGACCTCGCGACACTCGCCGCGTTTGACATCGACCAGGTGCATAGCGCCTAGGCGCCTCTAAGCCGCCGCCTCTGAAAAAGGAGGCGCCGCACGCGCTTGCCGGATCCATTCGAGGACGGACAATGCGACCGCGACTCCGCCGAGCCAGAAGGTTATGATGAAGACGGCATAATAGCCTTCGCTCTCAATCAGCGCGCCGAGCCAGGGGCGACCAAGCGTACCGATCAGCATCGTGAGTGAAGCGAGCAGCGCATACTGCACGGCGGCAAAGCGCGGATTCACCACAGACGTGAGGTAAGCGACGACTGCCACGCTGGCGAAACCGCCCGCCAGGTTCTCGCCTGCAATCGCGATCATCAGGCGGGCCATCCGGTCGCCCGCTTCGGCGCCCTGCCCTTCCGGCGAGATTGCCGTAGCCCAACCCGCGAAAGCGCGGAACGGATCAGCGAGTTGCGTCAACTCAAGGAAGGCGTCGATCCCCAGACCGCCGCGCGAAAGATCCGCGAACAGAAGGTTTGTGGCCGCTGCAAGGACTGCGCCCAACACGAGGACGGGCATGCGCCCCAGGAAACTGATGACGACCGCACCGAGCGCAGCGCCGGTAACAGTCATGAGCACACCAAAGAATTTGGACGCGACCGCTACATCTGCCATTGTGTGATGCAGGGCGCCGAACCGGTCATCGAGATAGAACGGATAGGCAAACGAGCCCCAGACTGAGTCGGTGAAGCGGTATGTCAGGGCCAGAAGCAGAACCAGCAAGGCACCCCATCCGAGACGGCCGATCAGGTCCATCAGCGGATCGAAGATCGAGCGGAAAACGGCACGCATCGTGCGCGCCAGGGCGGGCTCACTGCTCGGCCCCTCAATGATATCGGCGGGTTCGCGGCCATGTCGCAGCAGCAGGAAGAGCGCGCCCGCAGCGGGCAGCAGCACCGTGAGGCCAACAATCCACGGGCCTTGCTCGGTCACAAAGGCTCCACCCTTCGGCGGCGGCACCTGTGTAAAGGAAGCGATCACGAACCCGGCGATCATCAGGAAAGCCGCGGCCCACCCGGCCGAGACGAGCAGGGTGGCGATGTTGCGTTCGCGCTCCGGAATGCGGGCCTGGAAGGTGAGCCGCCGATTGCCTTCGCCCGTTTGGATTTCCGGCTCAGGCGCGACAAAAGTGCCAGCAATCGACAGCAGCATCATCGCCGCAATCATCAGATACACGACGACCCAGCCGAAATAGCCTGCCAGCAGAAGCGCAAGAAAGCCGGTGATAAAGCCCGCGATCCGGTACCCGAACTGGTAGAGCGCCGCCATCAGGTCCTTGTCTTCGTCCGAACGCGCGACTTCGATCCGCCATGCATCGAGCACGATGTCGTGGGTTGCCGAGAAGAGCGCTGCGAGCAGGGCGATGACGGCTACCAAACCGATATTCTCTCCGGGGCGCGAGAAGGCGAGCAGGAAGAGAAGCCCGGCGATAGGCAACTGAAGGGTCATCAGCCAGGTGCGGCGCGGGCCGAGGAATGGGAACGGGTGACGGGCGGTCTGAAAGGCCGGCGACCACAGGAACTTGAAGGCATAGCCGATGGTGACGATGGAGAGCACACCGATCGTCGAGGGCGTCACGCCTTCGGTGGTGAGCCAGGCGTTCAGCGTGCCGACCACCGCGCCGTAAGGCAGGCCAGCCGACAGCGCGAGAAGAAACATCGCCGCCATCCGGCGGTCACGCATAGCCTTAAGCGCACGGATGAAGCGCGGCGGGGCTTTGTCCGGAACGGGGCTCGCCGGAGCGTCTGTCATGCCGCGCCCGTCAGGCGGCCAGTCGTGGTCCAGTCGCGGGCCAGCGCGCGCAACGCGGCCGCATCTAGTGGCTTGGAGGCCACGCCGCTCGCGCCGCACTCGCGGGCGCGGCGTTCGATTTCAGGATTGATCTCGGCCGAAACCGCGATGATCGGCGCCCTGAAGCCCCCGGTCCGGAGACGCCGCATCGCTTCAAATCCATCCATCACCGGCATCCTCAGATCCATCAGCACAAGGTCAGGCCGGGTCCGCTCCGCCGCGTCCAGCGCTTCGCTTCCCGTTGCGGCCACAGTGACCGTAAATCCGGCCGATTCCAAGGCGCGGCGTGCAATCAGCGCGTTGACCGGATTGTCGTCGGCAATGAGGACGCGCCCTGCCCCGTCTTCGGAGGAGGGCTCTTCCGGGACGAGGCGGCCGCTGCGCGCGAGCACGATCCGCTCGGCAAGCGACGAGGTGCGCAAGGGCCGCACAAGCCAGCCAAGGCAGCCCAGTTCGCGGAACAGGCCGAGGGCGCCGCGATCCTCGGGACGAAGCACCACAAGCGCAGGCGCATGTTGGGCCAGTTTGGCGACCAGCGCCTCCGGCAGATCGGCGCCGAGCAGCACGACGTCCAACCCCGCAGGCAACGGGCGAGATGACAAGTCGATCTGCCAGGCCTCGGCCTGAAAACCCGAAATCACAGAGGCCAGCGCAAGCGCGGTCGCGGGCGGCAGGCCTGCGAGCCCGATCCGGCCGCCGAGATGCACCGCATCATGCAGTGGCGGGGCATCGGCAGGGCGCAGAGGCACCTCCAGTGTGAACGTCGCCCCATCGCCCGGTTGCGACGCGACACTTACGCTGCCGCCGAGCAGGTCTGCGAGCCGTTTGACGATAGCGAGACCGAGGCCCACGCCGCCGTCGCGGTAGGCGTCAGACGACGATGACTGCCGGAAGGCTTCAAACAAGCGGGCCTGGTCATCCGGCGCGATCCCGGGCCCGGTGTCCCGGACCCGGAAAACCAGCGTGTTTGGTCCCGGCTCGATATCGACGAGGACAGCGCCCTGGCTGGTGAACTTCAGCGCGTTGCCGACGAGATTGAACAGGATCTGCCGCAAGCGGCCGGCATCGCCGCGGTAAACGGGCACCGGCCATTGCAGCGAGCGGACGGCAACATCGAGCCCGGCTGAATGGGCGCGCGGCGACAGGAGCTCAACCACTTCCCGCGCCAGACGCAGCGGACAGAAGTTTTGCGATTCCAGCTCGACCGCCGAAGCGTCGAGGCGCGCGTAGTCGAGAACATTGTTCAACAGATCAAGCAGCCGTCCGCCGGACAGCCGGATGGTTTCGGCATATTCGCGCTGGGCCGGCGTCAGGTCAGTTTCGAGCAGCAGGGAAACCGTGCCGAGGATGCCGTTCAGAGGCGTGCGGATCTCATGGCTGGCGGTGGCGAGGAAGGCCTGCTCGGGTGAGCCATTCGCGGACGTGTCGTTCTTCGAAGAGGTCATCCGCAGAACCTAATCCAAAGGCCTGATCAGAGCCTTAACCGGGCCAGACTAGAGTACCCCGCCCCGCCCATTAGAGGGCTATGGCCGCGCTATCGGGCGCGCAGGTGCTGCTGGCCGGGCGGAACCTGTAGCTCAGTGCTTCCGCGCTATGCACCCGCCGGACGGTTTCCGAGCCGTCCAGGCCGGCAATCATGAAGGCCACCTGCCCGCCCGAGAGCTGGACTTGGAAATCGACGGGCTGCGCCTCTACGCCGTCAAACGCGAATGTGGTGAGTCTCGCAACCATTGCCTACCTCGTCCCCCGAGCCCCCGGAGGTTGATATGGGTTAACAGAAGCTTGAGAACAAATTCAGCCAATGGTGAGATTTTCTTCGACCGCCGCGAGCGCAGCCCGCAGCACCTCGAGCCCAGCGCCCTTGCGCGGCGCCTGCTCGGACAGGATGCGCCGCCACTGGCGCGCACCGGGCTGGCCGCAAAACAGTCCAAGCATGTGCCGCGTCATCGCATGCAGGCTGACGCCTTCGGCGAGCCGGGCCGCGATGTAGGGTTCATAGGCGCGCACAGCTTCACTCTCTGAAATCGTTGCCGGTTTTCCAAACAGCCGGGCATCGACGCCGCCGAGCAATCCGGGGGTCTGGTAAGCGGCGCGCCCGAGCATTACGCCGTCGAAGCGCTCTAGATACTCTGCACACTGATCGAGCGTCGTGATCCCGCCATTGAGCACAATCGTCAGCTCGGGCCGCGCGCGCTTCAGCTCGGCAACCAGGCCATAGTCCAGCGGCGGAACCTCCCGGTTCTCTTTCGGGCTCAGCCCTTTGAGCCAGGCCGCGCGCGCATGCACGGTGAACACGGAGCATCCCGCCGCTGACACTTTGTCGATGAACGGAAACAGAGTCTCGCGCGCGGGCAGGTCATCGATGGCAATCCGGTTCTTCACAGTCACGGGAACCGAAACAACAGCGCGCATGGCCGCAACGCAGTCCGCCACCAGATCAGGCTCAGCCATCAGGCAGGCCCCGAACGCGCCCGACTGCACCCGGTCCGACGGGCACCCGCAATTGAGGTTAACCTCGTCATAGCCGAACCCCTCCGCGATACGGGCGGCCTCTGCGAGCTTCCGGGGATCCGATCCGCCGAGCTGCAATACAAGCGGGTGTTCCTCCGCGCTATATCCGAGAAGCCGCTGCCTGTCGCCGTTCAGCACAGCGTCGGCCGTCACCATCTCCGTCCACAACAGTGCACGCTTTGTCAGCACGCGGTGAAACGCCCGGCAATGCCGGTCCGTCCAGTCCATCATGGGGGCCACGGAAAAGCGGTGCGCCTTGATTTTAATGTTATTTTCGAGCATTTTCAGCACACTGGCTGCAGCAGTTTGGACACATTTTTTCGACCTACGTTCCGCCTATTTCCGGGTGTTTCCGAGCGCGGGGCACCGGATTTGCACCCGGGTGCAGGGATTCGGCCGGGCAAAAGCTGGAGCCGTCCCACGTGGTGACCATACTCAGGCGGGGTGGCAGGTGACGGGTGCAGATCCGGCGCGACGGGCATAGCCTCTCAAAAAACCTTCCACTTGAAATCCGCCGCCGAAGAATGGGCACGCAACGCTGAACATTCGATCGACCGGGAGACAGACCCGTCGATCCACAAGATCAGCCACAAAGACACCTTCGCAAGCCTGATTGACCTGCATATCGAAGACCTCGGCGCCGTCGGCAAGCCCCTTCGCCGCTCGCAGGAGGCGGTCCTCCGCCGTCTCAAGGACGATCTCGGCGATACCTTGGACCGCCCCGTCAAGGCCTGAGGCTGCTCGATTTGCGTTATTCAGCGATAGCGGTTTCCTTCAGCGCTGCAGAGTCGTTGGCCTCAGCTTCTGCCGGGGGAATGTTCCCGATCGGCTCGAGCAGGTGGCGGTGAGGGTTATGCGGACACCGCGACAGTCTTTATCTTCGCGCGTACTCTCTGCTCGCACCCTGGCCGGTCCAAAGATTGCGCCATCATCGGGCACTGTCAGTTCACAGAGCGACTTAAAGATCGCGGCCATGCGTTCGGGTGCCGGATCGCCCTGCCCCCGCAAGTCGAGATCGCCGGTACACCGATATGGGACTGGCGCCGAGAGGGAGAACAGCACCGCGCCCTCAGGGATGAACTGGTCGCGGCAGCCCGATTACGCGAGGCGATAGATCAAACGCTCAATCGCGAAGCGGATCATGATGAGCTGCGCATTCTCATCTCGCTGGCGGGCTTAATCCGCCAGGCGCGCCCGCACCGATGCCCCGACCTTTTTTAGGGGAGCACGCGTGCTGGCACGTTTTCCAGATAGGGACGCATAACGCTACCTACCCGGTTGGCGATGGCAAACCGCCAGATCTCGTCAGTGGTCGCGCACTTCAAGCTCGGCTACGGCCGCGCCTTCTTCGTGCGCGCCTATATCCTTCAGACACATGAGATGCTGTTGGGCGCCCGCGCCGACCCTGGGAAGCTTGAGCCGGAGATTGCCGCAGGATGCGTTTGTGAATAGGGGCCCGCTGGCACTGCCGGGGACGTCCCCGTTCAGGCTCAGCGCATGCCCCCGCCACCGGGCGTGACAAAGTCAATGCCCGTCGACTATAGCTGAGGGTCAATGAGGCGGCGATGACAGATGTTTTCCTAAGTTTCCGGAAGGAGCGCCGGGCCCATGCTGAGCGGCTGGCAGCCACGCTTGAAGCGCATGGCTATGAGACCTTTTGGGACCGTGAGCGTTCCGCCGCTCCCGGTCCGCCTGACCAGACCGAGGCGAATCCGGAGCTCTCACAGATCGTCATCGTGCTCTGGTGTTCGGCGTCGGTTCACTCGAAGTCTGTGCGTTCTGAGGCCAGTCATGCTAAAAGCAGAGGGACGCTGATCGAGGTTTACCTGGAATGGGTTGAGCCGCCGCCTGGTTTCGAAGCGGCGCAGGGCCTGGCCCTTAAAAACTGGAGCGGTGAGCCGGAATCCGAGGGCGTCTACAGCCTCCTTTATGCAATTGCCGAGCGACTTGGAAACCGGCGCCGGTCCCCAAACGGCATCCGCCTTCTCAGCCGCGCGCCGCCGCTGGCGCCCGCTGGGCCCCTGCAGTTGAATGAGCAGGAGCGCGCAGACCTGCAAACCGCGCCGGAGCTGATCACCGCGCAAGGCCGGGCTGTGCGATCCGAGGCTTGCTGGGCACTGATCGAAAAGAGCCTGACTGTTCGCGATTACCTGGATTTCCTCGAAGCCTTCCCGGGCGCGCCGGAGGCATCCAACGCCCAGCGCCACCTTCGCCAGCTGGAAGACTGGTCGGGGGTCGATCAGGCGTCGCCGCGCGATATCTCCGAGTTTCTGGACGACCCTTCGAGAGGGGCAGGCCTGTTTACACATCTCGACAGCCACGCCCGCAGCGTGTTGCGCCGCAGCGGGATCGCCCGGCTGACGCTTGCGCAGGAACTCGCGGATGATGAACGGGCAAGAGCTGAGGCCGAAGACCGCGCTCTGAAGGCGCTGGAGGCGCGGCTGGGGCGAGAGGGGGTGCGGGCTGTCCTGGCGGCGCTCGACGGAAAGCCGGCCTCCGAACGGGTATTTCCTGTTCGTCTTCCGGCGCTGGCCCGCTGGCCCAAACCGCGAATGGTCGTCATCCCGCCCGGGCGTTTCCTGATGGGGGCAGCAAGCGCTGAATCCGGCGCCGCCGAGGCGGAATTTCCTCAACACGAGGTCGTCATCAGTTACGCCTTTGCCCTTGGCCAGCATACGGTGACCTTCGCCGAATGGGACGCAGCCCGGGATTCCGGAGCCGAGCTCCCGAACCTGGCGGACAATGGCTGGGGCCGGAACCGGCGCCCGGTGATCAACGTCTCCTGGGAAGGTGCGACCGCCTATATCGCCTGGCTGAACGAGCGTTTCGGCCTGTCCGGCAAATACGATGCCTTTCGCCTGCCCTCAGAAGCCGAATGGGAATATGCCTGCCGGGCCGGGACAGTGACAGCCTTCCATTTCGGCGAGACGATTACGTCGAAGCAGGCAAACTATAATGGTCACCAGGCATATGGCGACGGTCACAAGGGCGCTTATCATGAGAAGACCGTGCCGGTTGGCGCTTACCCGGCCAATGAGTTTGGCCTGCACGACATGCACGGCAATGTCTGGGAATGGTGCGCGGATCCCTGGCACTATAATTACGCCGGCGCGCCGGAAGACGGATCGGTCTGGGAAGGCGATCACTCGCCCCGCGTCCTTCGCGGCGGTTCATGGGTCAACAATCCCGTAAACCTGCGCTCAGCCGCCCGAAACCGGGTGATCACCTCAAGCCAGGGCATCATCAACGGGTTCCGCCTGGCGCGCACGGTTTAGCCTTCGCCTGCCCTGTCTGCGAGCAGCGGCCAGGCAGCCTCTGAACTGAGACGCGGCCTTGCGTGCGCCAACATGGGAAAGGCGCGCGGGCCAGACCGGTGAGGACGACCTGCGCCTGGCTGACCTTTGCAGGATCGCCCGGGCGCGGAGCGTGACCGGCGAGGCTATCTGCCGGAAAAAATCCGATCCGACATCTGCGCAGGCGCCCTACCCTTCCGGCAAAACCTCGTCGAGGCGTTCCTGAGAGTGAAAAACCCGCTTCAGCGCTTCGCGCGCCGCATCCAGTTCGGACCGCCTGACAAGCAGCGCCGCATTTCGAGCGTCAATGTCGCGGATCACCCTGTCGACATGCCCGTGCGCCTGGGCCAGGAACAAGGCCTCTATGCCCGCCTTGCCTTCATCGAGCGCCTTGAGACCGGCTATCAGATCATTGATGGCCGCCTCGATACCCTCCACATCCAGCTGCAGAGCCCGTACCTTCTGTTCGGCACTCTGGCGCTTCAGCGCCACGATCTTGCGGAGAGCATCTTTCCTGACCGCCATAATCTATCCCTGCGGCGGGCTCTTGAGACGGTCGATAAACTGGATCGCCGCGGCAACGGCAGCAAAATGCTCGGGACGGATCTCTTCATCGATATCAACCAGGTTGTAGATCGAGCGGGCAGCCGGCGGATCGCGGTAAATTGGGATCTTGTTCTCGGCCGCGATCTCGCGGATCCTGGCTGCAATTTCGTCGACGCCCTTTGCAACACAAACCGGCGCTTTCTGGCTCTCGGGATCCCATTTCAGCGCCACGGCGTAGTGGGTGGGGTTGACCATGATGACCGTCGCCGTCTTGACGTTCTGCATCATCTGGCCTTTCGAGATTTTTGACGCCTTCTCACGGCGCCTCATCTTCATCTCCGGGTCGCCTTCGCTTTGCTTCATCTCCTTCTTCATGTCCTCACGCGACATCTTCAGCTTGTTGAGATGTAACTGGCGCGTAAGCGGCAGGTCGACCACAGCGAGCGCGACCTGAAAGGCAAGGAAATACAGGATCAACCGAAGGGTCTGGTCGAATGTGAACTGGTAGACGTCCTCCATCTGCATCTGGGCGCTTGCGTAATAGTCCTCCATGAACTGGACAAGGAACACGATGCCGATCACCACGGCAAAGAGCAGTTTTAAGGTGTCCTTGAGAAAATCGAACAGTCCGCTGGACCCATAGCGCTTCTTGAAGTTCTCAAACGGTGAGATTTTCTTGATGTCGAGCTCAATCTTCTTCAGCGAAAAGACGATGGCCTGCTGAACGACGAGCGAAACAATTACGATAACCGCAGGCACCAGAAAGATCGGCAGCAGATGAAGCGTGACACTCGCGATCCAGCCCCAGGCCGCGCCGCCGCCTCCGCTGAAGATGTCACGGGCGAAAGTGTCTCCGTGATAGAGCATTGAGGAAAAATCTTCAAAAAGCGTCTGTCCAACGATCTCATTCAGGACAAACGCCGCTGCCACGATGCCGATAATCACCGCCAGGGCGTTGGCCTCCTTGGACTGGGGAACGTTGCCCTCCTCCCGCGCCTGTCGCAGGCGCTCCTCGGTGGCGTCAAATTCCTTTTCGGCGCTATCGTCCTGTTCGGCCATCTTCTATCTCAAATCCACCAGACAATCTGCATGGCACGGTCTTTCCAGGCCAGCAGGATGCCGGCGATCGACAGGGCAAGCATCATCGTACCGGCGCCCACCATGAACGGGGCGCCGACAAAGGCCACCATCAGGGAGGGCAAGGCCTTGTTTATGAAGCCAAGGCAGATGTTGTAGAGCAGATTTATGGCCACAAACGGCCAGGCCAGCAGCAGGGCAAATCCAAACGCGGAATAAAAGCTCTGCGCCAGCATCGGCCCGCTCAGCAGCGCAAGCGCGCCCAGCGGAATGTCTGCATAGAGGCGCAGAAGTGAGACAATCACTTCGACATGGAAGTTAACCGACAGCAACACCGCCGCGCCTGCGATTGAAAGCATATTCGCCGTAAGGGTCTGCGCTTCGTGCTCCAGTGCCGGCGCCAGGAACTGAGCAAGTCCGATCGACTGAGCGATGACCGAGCCTGCTATCATCAGCATCCAGATTGTCAGGCGCAGCATCACACCGAGGCCGAAACCGATAAAGATTTCTATCAAGAGCAGACTGAAAAAACCAGTGAACTCTGTGGCAGCAGGCGCCTCTATGAAACCAGATGTCGTCATGGCGAGGGCTACGCCAATCAGCACATACGCGCGGGCCTGTGTCGGTATGACCTGTTCGCCAATCCCTGGCAGGAAGAATATGATAAAGGATAAACGCGCCGCCACCATCATGAACAGCGCAATCCACGCCGTCAGGTCGTCCGGCAACGGAATACCAAGGTCCATCAGGCAACGCCGATAATGTAGGGCTTGCTCTTTGCGCTGATTTCCTCATAGGCGACAACCGCGTTGCGGATGCCCTTGCTGGCAAGGACGGTCTGCAGGAAACGGCGGCGCTTCGATGTCGTCGCAACAGCCGCAACAATTCCCTTCTGGGCGGTTTCATTCAGCTTCAACTGAACGGCAGTAATCAGTTCACTAAAGAGTTCCGGCGGCAAGGCGACGTCGGAACTGCCGCTGTCTCCATTAACCTCGTATTGAGAGAATTTCTGCTCCCAGCCGGCTGACAGCTGGACAAGCGGCAGGCGGCCCTGCTCGTCCTGCAGACGGTCAACAATCTGGAAAGCGAGACGCTGGCGTACGAGTTCGACAATACGGGGCACGCCAAGCCCCATCGGCTTGACCTCTGCAATTGTCTCCACGATCAGGAACAGGTTACGAACAGAGATGCGCTCGGACAAAAGAAGGCGCAGCACCGATAGCAGGATTTCCGGCGTAACCTTGCCAGGGACGTACTCGTCCAGGAAACGCTGGTTTGCAGCGGCGCGGTCAGTGTCGGTGATCCTGGTCAGCGCGTCGAGTGTCTCAACCATGACCATCCGGGTAAAGACGAGTGAGAAGTTGGACTGGATGACCTCGAGCATGTGGGTGGCGAGCACCTCCATCGGCTCGACGGTCGGAATGCCCGACGCCGCAAGCTCCTGCTTCCTGCTGTTCGGCAGCCAGCGCGCAGCCGCCTTGTAGACCGGCTCGCGGACCTTTTCACCTTGCATGTGCGGCAGCTGATTGTCTTCGATCAGGGCCAGAACATTTCCAGGTCGCAGGAAGCCGGAGTCCAGGCGCACGCCCTGAATACGGATGCGGTACTCATTCTTCTTGAGGGTCGGATTGTCTGTCATCCGGATGGGAGGAAGGACAAAACCGTACTCTTCGGCGATATAGCGGCGAATCTTATCGACACGGCTTTCGAAACCAGTCTCGCCGACGAGGACAAGATTTACGAGGTCCGGTGCGACCTCCAGATGGATTTCGTCCGAATAGATCGAGTCGCCGATCTTGGCGACCTTGGGCGCCGTGGATGGCGCCGGATTGGCCTTCTCTTCGGCCTTGCGCCTCTCCTCCTTGCGGATGAGGAAGGACGCAAAGATGAAACCGGCGGCCGCCGTCATGAACGGGATGAAGGGCAGACCAAGGAAGGCGAAGACCGCCATCACGCCGCCGACAATCAGCAGCGGTGTCGAGGTTGCACCGAGCTGCACGCCAATCGCACGGTCGATAGCGCCTTCTTCGCGGCCCTTCGACAGGAGGAGTGCAGCGGAAATCGAAACGATCACAGCCGGGATCTGCGTGACCAGACCGTCGCCCACCGTCAGGATCGAATAGTTCTGAAGCGCTTCGTTGAAGCTGAGGCCATGCACCATCAGGCCGAAGCCCATGCCGGCGGCGAGGTTCAGGGCGGTGATGAGCAGGCCCGCAATCGCGTCGCCTTTCACGAATTTCGAAGCACCATCGAGCGAGCCGAGGAAGGCGGCCTCTTCCTGTTCGCGTGCGCGGCGGAGCTTGGCTTCTTCATGCGTGATCGCGCCGACGGCCAGGTCGGAATCAATCGCCATCTGCTTGCCCGGCATCGCATCGAGGGCGAAGCGGGCACCGACTTCGGCCATCCGGCCGGCGCCTTTGGTGATCACCATGAAGTTCACGATCATCAGCACGGCGAACACCACGAGGCCCACGAACAGCTCGCCGCCCATGACGAACATGGCGAAGCCCTCGATCACGTGACCGGCGGCGTCGGTGCCTGTGTGCCCCTCCCCGATGATCAGCTTGGTCGAGGCGACGTTCAGCGCCAGCCGCAGGATCAGCGTCGCGAGCAGGATGCTGGGGAAGGAGGAGAAATCGAGCGGCTTCTCGACGAAGATCACCGTCGTGAAAATCAGGATCGACAAAGCAAACGAGATGGTCAGGCCGATATCGATGACCCAGGCCGGCATCGGCAGGATCATGAACAGGATGACCACCATCAGCCCGATCGCGAGCAGCGCGGTCGGGTCCGTCAGTCCGAAAGACTTCGAGTTCGGCATGTCCTGACCTATCCGGAAATGAACGGGATAACCCAGTTATTGAACAGGTCGAGCGCGACCTTGGTCATGTAACCGAGCGAGAGAAAGAATACGATCAGGACTGCCAGAATCTTCGGGATGAAGGTCAGTGTCATCTCCTGAATCGACGTTAGCGCCTGAAGGAGACCAATGACGAAACCGACAACGAGTGTGGTTGCCAGGATCGGCAACCCCATCATCGCGGCGCCCCAGAGGTTCGCACGCAGTACTTCAAAGATCTCGCCCTCGGACATGACTGCCTGCGCGCCTCAGACCGGCATCCGCAAAAGTTCCTGATAGGCTTCCACGACCTTGTTGCGGATGGTCACGGCTGCATCGAGCATAATTTCAGCATTGCTCAGCGCCTGAACCATAGCATGCGGATCAGCGCCGGTTACAGCTGTCTGCATGGCGGTTTTTTCGGCCTGTTGCAGGGCGGCGCGGAAATCGCCAATGCCTTCTGCGATCTGGTTACCGGCGGCTTCGGGCTTGCCAGCCGCACTGCCGCTATCAACCGCGCGGGCGGCGGTGCCAAGCGTGTTATACGGATTAAATCCCAGGCTCGACATTCAGGTACTCCTTAGCGGCGCAGGACATCCAGCAAGGACCGGTACATTGTCCGTGCCTGCTGGAATGAGTTGAGGTTGGCTTCGTAGGACCGGTTGGCTTCGCGCATATCTGCAAGCTCGGTCACGAGTGAAACGTTGGACATGGTCACATAGCCATCGGCGTCGGCCATGGGGTGTTCCGGGTCGAAGCTGCGCACCCCTTCCGACTGGTCGAGCCGTACGCGCGTTTCCATGAACTGGTCGCCGGTCGTCTGCTGGGGCGAGACCATAAGAAGCTTGCGGCGGTAGCCGGGCGTGTCGACGTTCGAGATGTTCTCCGAGGAGATGCCCATCCGTTTGGACTGCAGCTCCATTCCCTGGACCGCCTGCATCATGGTTGCCTTGAGCGGGTTCATCGCTGACGTCCTTAGCCGCGACGGCCAATTGCAGTGCGCAACAGGTCCATCGACTTGGTGTAAACGGAGAGCGCAAGGCTGTGCTGGCCCATGGCCTCGGCAGAATTGAAGACTTCCTGCTCAAGACTGACATTGTTGCCATTGGGCGACATAGGCCCGCGCGATTCGGTCAGGTGGAACGAGGCCGTCATCGGGTCGGTGGCCTCGTTATTGGATACGCGGGCGAGGAAGGCATCGAAGGTTTCGATCTCCTTGGCCTTGTAGCCAGGTTCATTCGCCCGGGCGATATTGGTCGCACTGACGTTTTGCGCTTCGGCCGCGTAGCGGGCCATCGCGCCGTAGACTTTGAACAATTGCACGTCGGAAATCATGGCTGAGTCACCGTGGTTAACCTTTTGAGAAAATGTTCGGATTAGTTAAAGAATAGGTTAACAACAGACGGGGTTTTGTTTACTTGCGGACGATGATCTCTTCCCGGCTCGACCAACTCTACCGGCTGTGGGGCACGGTCACCGATGTCGCACCGGGCATGCTAAAGCTCGCTGGAATCAGCCAACTGGCGGGTGTGGGCAACGAAATCCAGATCCGGAAACCCGGTCAGACCATCCACGGAGAGATCCTGAGCGTGTCGGCGGAAAGTGTTACCGCGCTACTGTTTTCGCCCTGTGACACAATTCGCATCGGTGACAAGGTCGAAATCGAGCAGGAAGCGCGCATTGAGCCCGGTGACCACTGGCTTGGCCACGTGATCAACTACCGGGGCGAGGTCGCCGGGGGCGAGACGACCGCCGCACCGGTGCGGGCCAGCATCCGGGCGCTTCACGCCCCCGCCCTTCCCGCACACGCCCGCCGGCGCCTTGGACCGCGTCTGGCCACGGGATGGGCCGTCACGGACACTCTGCTGCCTTTGTGCCGCGGCCAGCGGATCGGCCTGTTTGCGGGCTCCGGCATAGGTAAGTCCACGTTCCTTGGCTCACTTGCCACAGGCCTGGAGGCTGACCGGGTGGTGATCGCCCTGATCGGGGAACGCGGCCGCGAGGTAAACGACTTCATCCAGCACACGCTCACGCCTGCAGTGCGAGAGCGGACGGTCGTGATTGCGGCCACGGCCAGCGAATCGCCCGGCGCTAAGAAGCGGGCGGCGAACTGCGCGATTGCGACCGCGGAGCATTTCCGCGACCAGGGCCACAATGTCCTGTTCCTGTTTGATTCGATCACCCGCCTGGCCGAGGCGCACCGCGAAACGGCGCTGCTTGCCGGCGAAGTGCCGGCCCTGAACGCCTTCCCGCCTTCGACGGTGCGGGTGATTGCCGAACTGGCGGAACGTGCAGGGCCGGGCACAGACGGCAGGGGCGACATTACCGCCGTCTTCTCGGTGCTCGTTGCAGGGTCTGATCTGGAAGAACCCGTCGCAGACATGATCCGCGGAATGCTGGACGGCCATATCATCCTTGCACGGCCGATTGCCGAACGCGGACGCTTCCCCGCTATTGACGTTCTTCGCAGCGTATCGCGGTGCCTGCCTCAGGCCGCGACGCCGGAGGAAAATGAACTGCTCCGCGAGTATCGCCGCATGATCGCGCTGTACGAGGAGGTCTCGCCCATGCTGCGCGCAAACCTCTATGAGTTTGGCAGGGACACCGACTGCGACCGCGCCATCGCGCTGTATCCGGCCCTCGACAATTTTGTCGCGGCACGAAAGCCCGAAGGCATAAATGCCTCTTTCGATGAACTGCGCCGGATACTCACCGAAAACGCCCCACAGACAGAGCCAGCCACAGCCCCGGGCAGGCCCTGATCAAAGACCGCTGAGAAGCAGGTTGATACCGCCCTGGCCGCCAAGGCCAGCGCCTCCATTGAGCAGGGTCAGTGCATTGGAAGCCGCGGAAAAGCCCGACGAACCCTCCGAAATAGACCGGACCGAATGGTACGTGCCAATCACCTTCTCAACCTGGTCTGTGAGGTTGCGATAGCGCCCGGCGGCTGAACCGGACCGGCCACCATGCGCGTCGACACGCCTTTAATATAGGCTTGCCATGTTGATGGGTGAGGATGACAGCGGACCAGAAAGGACTGCCGCTGGCCGTAAACGCCTGCTCGGCCGGCCCGCAGCAAATCCTTTCACTTTCCTAAGCCGGCCGCGTATCCGCGTCCAGGAAGGCTGGCGCGCCGCGCCTGGCCGCAACATGCACATCGGCGCAAACGAACCCACCGGCCCCGCCCGGCCTGGCCCTTTTGGACCCTGACCGCCGCGGGCCCGGCCTTATTGACGGAACAGGGCGAGGAGCGACTGGCTGCCCTGGTTGGCGATGGAGAGGGCCTGGGTACCAAGCTGCTGCTGGACCTGCAGGGCCTGGAGCATTGCCGAGGCAGCCTCCATGTCTGCGTCTGTCAGCGCCCCGACCCCGGCCGTAATCGAATCGACGAGCGTGATCATGAAATCACCCTGGTTCTCGATCCGTTTCTGGGACGAGCCCAGCGCAGCCGCCGCGTTGATTGCGACCGTCAGGAGGCCTTCGATATCATCCAGGGCCCCGGCCGCGTCTGTCTCGACGTTGATGCCGTCAAGGCCAGCAAGGCCGCCGCCCGGCGTGCCACCGGTTAAAGAACTGGAGGCGAGAGATAAGGTCGCCCCGCTGTTATTGGTTATGTTCAGAACGCTGTTGGTCGCGGTGGGATCAGCAACCGCGGTTGTGGTGACCGAAACGCCCGTGATGCCCCTGGCTTCAACAAGCGACTTCAGGTTACGCGAAACGTCATTCAGCGTGTCGTTTGCGCGCGAGATATACTCAACCCTGTTGCCGACACCGCCGATGTCAATCCTGAAGGTGGTACCGATTGTGATAGCGCCGGCTGTCAGGGTTACGGTCGAGCTATTGCCAGTCGTAATCTGGGTGGCGCCTGCCGTTGCGAGGCCCGCGCCGGCTGTGACGGCCACGGTGCCAGCCACACCGACGGTCCCCTGAAGGTCCTGCCGGTTGATGTCAATCGATGCGGCGGACACGGTCTGGTTGCTGCCACGGTCAAGCGACGCGAGCACGGAAATCGCGCCGCCGTCCTTCAGGAGGTTCTGGCCGTTGAACTGGGCCGCATTGACGATGCCGCTGATCTGCGCGCGCAGTTCGGTGATATCTGCCTGGATCTTGGGGCGGCCGCTTTCTTCCTGCGCGGCAATGATCAGCGACTTCATGTCCTGCAGGAGGCCGGTGACCTGCTCGGCAGCAGCCCGGGCGACGCCGACGGTCGAGGACGCCAGGTCGAGCGAGTTTCTGATCGTCTTGAAGCTCTCGACATCCGTCGTCATGACGGTCGAGATGGCCCAGATCGAGGCGTTGTCCTTTGCAGAGGCGATTTTCTTGCCCGTCGAGATCTCGGCCTGAACGTTTTCGAGATTACGGTTGATGTTACGCAGCGATTCAAGGGCGACCATCGCGCTGTTATTAGTCAGGATACTGGACATATTCGTCTCTCTTGTGCGTGTCAGTCGCCGCAAAGGTCCGGCGGGTTGAGCGTTCTGTTACACGGTGAGAATGGGGGCCTTCGTTGAACAATAGGTTAACGGCCACCGGGTTTTCGTTTACCGTAAAATTCCGGGGGCAGTTCACCTGCACCGCCGGGTTTCCGGGGCGGGTGAACTGGCCTTTCTAATTGCATGTCCGGCATCTCTGACATCACCAGATCGGCGAACGCGGGCCTGGACATGCGGATCCGGAACCCCGGTCAGACCATCCATGCGCCAGCGAATCGCCTGGGTCGCTAAGAAGCGGGCGGCGAACTGCGCGATTGCGACCGCGGAGCATTTCCGCGACCAGGGCCACAATGTCCTGTTCCTGTTTGATTCGATCACCCGCCTGGCCGAGGCGCACCGCGAAACGGCGCTGCTTGCCGGCGAAGTGCCGGCCCTGAACGCCTTCCCGCCTTCGACGGTGCGGGTGATTGCCGAACTGGCGGAACGTGCAGGGCCGGGCACAGACGGCAGGGGCGACATTACCGCCGTCTTCTCGGTGCTCGTTGCAGGGTCTGATCTGGAAGAACCCGTCGCAGACATGATCCGCGGAATGCTGGACGGCCATATCATCCTTGCACGGCCGATTGCCGAACGCGGACGCTTCCCCGCTATTGACGTTCTTCGCAGCGTATCGCGGTGCCTGCCTCAGGCCGCGACGCCGGAGGAAAATGAACTGCTCCGCGAGTATCGCCGCATGATCGCGCTGTACGAGGAGGTCTCGCCCATGCTGCGCGCAAACCTCTATGAGTTTGGCAGGGACACCGACTGCGACCGCGCCATCGCGCTGTATCCGGCCCTCGACAATTTTGTCGCGGCACGAAAGCCCGAAGGCATAAATGCCTCTTTCGATGAACTGCGCCGGATACTCACCGAAAACGCCCCACAGACAGAGCCAGCCACAGCCCCGGGCAGGCCCTGATCAAAGACCGCTGAGAAGCAGGTTGATACCGCCCTGGCCGCCAAGGCCAGCGCCTCCATTGAGCAGGGTCAGTGCATTGGAAGCCGCGGAAAAGCCCGACGAACCCTCCGAAATAGACCGGACCGAATGGTACGTGCCAATCACCTTCTCAACCTGGCCGCTCGAGGCGAGCGCCTGGAGATCACTGATCCCGAAGCGCTTCTGCAGGGCCTCTTTGAGCATCCCGGCCTGCGTCTCGATGGGTAGCTTTCGAATGGAAGTTGGCAAACCGGTTGCCGTTTCAAGGACTGTCCGGACAGGGACGCTGCCCAGAAGGCGGTAGAGGATGGCCTTATCGCTCGAGCCGCTTCCGATCAAACCTTGGATATCGGACTGGTAGTTGAGGGCCAGACGCATGGAATCGTCCACCTGCCCAACTGCCGACTCGAAGGAGGAGCTGTCGAAGTCATCGGCAATCTTCTGAAGCGCCTCAGGAGATATCGTTATCACGTCGTTCACGGGCGTAAAGGCGGCCGCAAAAGCTGAGTATTTGGGATTATTCAGGCGTGCGAGGAAGGTACTTTCAGGATCGGCGGCCTCTTTGAGCACCTTGTCGATGAAGCCGCGTTTCCATTCTTCGCCGCCGAGATCGAATGCCGTCAGCGCGACGCGCATCAGGCGCTTGTCGTCAAGGAATGCCTCTTTCGTAATCGGCTCGGCAAGCTTTTCCTTCAGGTAGGCCCGGTCCGCCTTGACCTGGCCGGACTCGGAGTGGATCTGTAACTGCCGGTCATATGTCGCCTGAAGGAGTTTCCAGCCACCGTATCCGGACAAAGGGATAACCGGTCGGAACATCACTCATGCAACCTTGTCTTTTGGCACCGCGGAAGCCGGGGGCGCATACCGCGCCAGCAACTGCGCTTCGATGGCGATGATCTGGCGCAGGTGGCAAAGCGCGGAATAGTAATTCCCGCGGCTGAGCATAGAGCGCAGGGTCGGGATCAGATCGTAATCAATCGAACGGAACACATCGAGAAGCGCGCAGCACTCCGCATCAATGGCCGGCATGACCTCGACCGGATCAAGATCGCCTGTGATAAGCAGCTGGATTGCAAAGTAGACGCGCTTTACAGGCGTATTGACCTCATCCGGATGCAGGGCGTCCTGGCAGCGCAGGATCCGGACATTTCCGTCGGAAATGCGAATTCTGGCCGGTTTGTCCCCGTTCTCCAGCAAAGCGCCGTTGACTATGAACCGCTCACCGGGAGCAATCTTGAGTACAAGTCCTGACATTAATTCACGCCCTCATCTTGGCCATCCAGCAGGCCGGGCCCCAGCCCGGCCATCACGGCCTTGTTAACTTCGATCAGACCGGACATGTCCTCTTCGCCGGCAAGAACCTTCAAGCTCGTTCTGCGAACGAATTCTGAAAGCAGGAGCAGGCGGCGTTTGAGATCGTCAGGCAGTGCGTTTGAAGGAAGCATCAGATCGCCCGCCAGGATCGTCCAGAGCTGCTGGTTACGATTTATGGCATCGGCCCAGTCGGAAAGACTTACCCGGCCGGAATCCACCAGATTTTCAAGCGCCGTCGTGATCTGCATGAAAAGCGCGAACTCGAGCTGACGATCGCTCGCCGTTCGCTTGGCCACTTCGCCATACGCTTTCATAGCCAGAACCTGCAATTCAACCTCCAGAATTTATCAGTATTACCCCGGGGGCTGGATGCCCCCGGGATGGATGTCATTAACGGAACAGGGCGAGGAGCGACTGGCTGCCCTGGTTGGCGATGGAGAGGGCCTGGGTACCAAGCTGCTGCTGGACCTGCAGGGCCTGGAGCTTTGCCGAGGCGGCCTCCATGTCCGCGTCGGTGAGCGAGCCGACCCCGGACGTAATCGAATCGACGAGCGTGATCATGAAATCACCCTGGTTCTCGATCCGCTTCTGGGACGAGCCCAGCGCAGCCGCTGCGTTGACCGCAACCGTCAGAAGGCCTTCGATGGCCGTAAGGGCGCTTGAAGCAGACGCATCACTTGTCTCGACGTTGATGCCGGCAAGGGCAGCAAGGCCGCCGCCTGCCGTGCCACCGGTTAAAGAACTGGAGGCGAGAGATAAGGTCGCCCCACTGGTATTGGTTATGGTCAGAACGTTGTTGGTCGCGGTGGGATCAGCAACCGGGGTTGTGGTGACCGAAACGCCCGTGATGCCCCTGGCTTCAATGAGCGACTTCAGGTTACGCGAAACGTCATTCAGCGAGTCGTTTGCGCGCGAGATATACTCAACCCTGTTGCCGACACCGCCGATGTCAACCCGGAAGGTGGTACCGGTTGTGATAGCGCCGGCTGTCAGGGTTACGGTCGAGCTATTGCCAGTCGTAATCTGGGTGGCGCCTGCCGTTGCGAGGCCCGCGCCGGCTGTGACGGCCACGGTGCCGGCCACACCGACGGTCGCCTGAAGGTCCTGCCGGTTGATGGCAATCGATGCAGCGGACACGGTCTGGTTGCTGCCACGGTCGAGCGAAGACAGCACGGAAATCGCGCCGCCGGTCTTCAGGAGGTTCTGGCCGTTGAACTGGGCCGCATTGACGATGCCGCTGATCTGCGCGCGCAGTTCGGTGATATCTGCCTGGATCTTGGGGCGGCCGCTTGCTTCCTGCGCGGCAATGATCAGCGACTTCATGTCCTGCAGAAGGCCAGTGACTTTTTCTGCCGCCGAACGGGCGACGCCGACGGTCGAGGACGCGAGGTCAAGCGAATCCCGGATCGTCTTGAAGCTCTCGACATCCGTCGTCATGACGGTCGAGATGGCCCAGATCGCGGCGTTGTCCTTTGCAGAGGCGATTTTCTTGCCGGTTGAGATCTCCGCCTGGACGCTGGCGAGATTACGGTTGATGTTACGCAGCGATTCAAGGGCGACCATCGCGCTGTTATTAGTCAGGATACTGGACATATTCGTCTCTCTTATTCGTGTCTGCCGTCACAAAGGTCCGGCGGGTTGAGCGTTCTGTGTCATCCTGACGATGGGAAATTTCCCGGTTCTTTTATGGTTACTTATCCACACAAAACTTCAATTAAATTCAAAGCCTGAATTCCCAGTTAATCCGGATCAGATTTTCCGGTTGTAAGCGCCGACCGCGTTGGAGAAAGAGAGCTGTGCGCCGCCGCGGCCATATGATCCCACCTGTGCACCCGTATTCAGGCTCTCGAGCCGGCTGATCGCGCGGCGGACCCCGTTGCGGATCGCATCCATATGAGCAGCATTTTCCTCCGCCATCTGAACAATCCTTTCAACAGCCCGCCGGGTCTCGGGCGATGCGCCTGCCAGTCCTTTCGATCCGATAAGCGTCTCGAAATCCTGCAGCGCCCTCATCTTTTCTTCAATCAAGCCCGCCGCCTCGGCTGCGCGACCTGTCTGAAGAAGCTCACGCTCCAGCTGCAAAACCCCGGTCAGGGCAGCGAATACCTTTTGATCCGTCATGACGGGGTTTCCCGGCCCTCAGCTTCGGGCTGGCTGGAAGGCAGGTTCACATGTTCGGCCAGGCCGAGCGGATGCGTCTCAGCCAGATCCTTTGCGATGGCTTCGACAAAATATCTCGAGAAGGAGGAGGCCGCTTCTCCCCCGCCCAGCGTCAGAGCCTTTTCGAGCCCGGCATGGCTCAGCATTTCTGACCAGAGCATCTGCTCGAAGCGCTGCTTTATGTTCTGTTCGGATTTTTCGGCCGCCGGCCGCTTCGCATCCACCGCCCCGGTCTTAATCCCGGACGGTTCCATACTGGACATAATCGAAAGTGACATCGCCGGTGGCTCCGAAGTAATCCGCCTAAGGAAGTTACTAAAACAGCATGTCCGGTTAACGCATATTTTACGGCGCGGGGTTTTAGTGAAATAAATAGTGAAAGATGGATCTCGAATGGCGCTCGTACTTGAATCCGTCTTCAGGCCCAAACAGGCCCATCTTCATGATCTTTCTCGCAGCGAGGGCGCCGATACCGGCAGCGGCGAAGCCTTTGCAGACGCGCTGTTGCGCGCGGGTAGTCCGGACACTGAAGGCAGCGATCCCGCCCAGGCACCCCAGATCGCAGCGCCCGGAGCGCCTCAGACCGCGGCCCCGCCGAACTATGAGAGCGCAGACATCCCGGCCGGTACCGGCAGGGCCGGCGCAGCCTCCCCTCTGGCCCCGCACGGCATGGACAATACAGCCCCGCGTGACACAGCCCTGCCCCTCACAGGCAGCGATCCCGCCCAGGTGCCTCAGATCGCAGCGCCCGGAGCGCCCCAGACCGCGGCCCCGCCGAACTATGAGAGCGCAGACATCCCGGCCGGTACCGGCAGGGCCGGCGCAACCTCCCCTCTGGCCCCGCACGGCAAGGACAATACAGCCCCGCGTGACACAGCCCTGCCCCTCACAGGCAGCGATCCCGCCCAGGCACCCCAGATCGCAGCGCCCGGAGCGCCCCAGACCGCGGCCCCGCCGAACTATGAGAGCGCAGACATCCCGGCCGGTACCGGCAGGGCCGGCGCAGCCTCCCCTCTGGCCCCGCACGGCATGGACAATACAGCCCCGCGTGACACAGCCCTGCCCC